>Ga0307499_10000007_pt1 | contig 72776 bp, 75 predicted proteins | sample 13_S_MG_FD_201363 | JGI IMG/M metagenome (GOLD analysis project Ga0307499, IMG submission 201363) | Soil microbial communities from Populus trichocarpa stands in riparian zone in the Pacific Northwest, United States - 13_S | ecosystem: Environmental > Terrestrial > Soil > Riparian zone > Trees... | reverse complement strand
GGTGTTGAATAATACGGGCACAGGACGGTATGATTTTTGGTGACGGCATTTTTGTTTCCTTCCCGAAACGTTTTGCCGTCATTTTTGTGCCTAAACGATGGTTATGTCAAAAGTGAGGGTGGGTCAGTGTCATAATATTGCTTTTTTTGCAAAAATCGGTTATAAATACCTAGTCAATAATCTGATGTACCTACGAGACACGGGGAGGGTCGATGAACCAAGGCGTTACGGTTTTGGATTGTGATTCCTGCAGTCCCGATAATCCCACCGCCGGGGCGGCGGCGGCGCATCCCGATTCGGGACTCGACGTCCGGTTGGCGATTGTGCATTCGCGGTACTTGTACCACGACTACGACGCTGGCGTGGTGGACCAGGAGGCTACGGACGCACTGGCGCGCTACATGGCCGCCACCATCCAAGGCATGCTGCGGCGGATGGGGCTCCAGACGCCGGTGTTTATCGGGGAGCCTTTCCGCAGCGTCATGGGGCCTAAGCAGCACGTGGATGAAACAGACTACGACCTGCACGGTGATGGTGGGCGCGAGCAGCCGGCCGGGAATTTCGCGGATGCGTTGGCGTACCAACGCGAGCTGGCATTGCAGCATCGGATCAACATCATCAACGCCGGCCCGGCACACGGGGTGGCGAAGACGATGCAGATGCTGGGCGATGCTGGGCTGTTTGGCCAGCTGGGACGGCTCGTGACCCAAGGCGGCGTGCTCGATCTGCCCAAGCTGCCCGAGCTCCACTTGGTGGGCGGGCCCGGCATGACATACAACTGGGCCTGCGACAACCAGGCGGCCAGCCGGATGCTGCGGGGGCATCCGGACGTGTCGGTGATCACGCCGAACCACACCAAGGACCCCCGGCTGGGCGTCTGGCCGGACCAGCTTGAGGCCATGGGTGTCCACCCAGTGCTCGCGGCCCCTTACCGCGAGCACTTTGAGGCAGCGAACGAAAGGACGCCATCTCGGAGGGGTAAGCCCCTGGCCGTGCACGATCTGCACTTGGTCTTCATGCTCCGGCAGCTACTGCTGGGTGAAGCGGGACCGTACACCTGGGCGCCGCTCGAGATGAAACCGCCCGTGCCCTGGATGCGTCAACTCGTGAAAGACGTGGACGCGGATATGTACTTCGAGCTCATGCGCAGGTTTACCTGCAACTGAACTCGGCTCCAAAGCCCCGGCTCTTGGTCGCAACGATGCGGCGAAGGGCCGGGGTTGGTTTTTTTGGATGAGATAATTTCTGGTGGCTACGGGTAGATTCGAACTACCGACCAAGAGCTTATGAGTCTCCTGCTCTACCACTGAGCTACGCAGCCATACGGGTACCAATAATAAAAGTTTGAGGGCAATAAGGCAAGACCGGGGGCCCGGTCCGCCCTCTCGGGCAGGCCGGGTGTGTCCCTTCGGCTCATTCTTCGGAATCGGCGCGGGCAAAGCGCCGGAGAGCCGCCTCGACTGCCGTTTCGCAGGTCTGCACATCGGTGCTGTCGATCTCGACGAGGTGGTGCCGCTGCGGCGAAGACGCCTGCCAGTCGCTGACCGTGCTCGGGGTTTCGTTGCCGGCATCGATCAGGATGAGATTGATCTTGGCGATCCGGCAGGCGGCGGTGAGCCCGGGCAGTAGCGCGTTCACCAAACCCAGGGCGGGGCTGGAGGCGATGATCGTCACCCGGCCATACCCCCAGGCCGGTGACGTGACGAAGCCGAGGATCCCCCACGCCACCTCGGTCGGGTCGTGGTTGGTGGGGCGGTAGTCGCAGACCTCGCCCACTTCGCCGTGGCGCTGCATGAACGCGATGAGGCTGGGGGCGATGGTGAGACCGACATCGGGAATGATGAGGATCAGATGGTGCGCCAGGTGATCTCCGTCGGCGGCGGCGCTGTAATGGTGCTGCAGCGAGGGCGGAGGATTGGCAGGCCTGGGCCCGACGAGCATCAGTGCGTGTCCCGATCGGGACATAATAAACACCCCTTTCGGGGGCCGAGTGAATGAGCGAGAGGACAGCCAGATCATAGGCCTATCATGAATAATTGCAAGAAAGGCCAAACCCGGCCTGCTCGCGTGAGCAGGCCGGGCGGGCCCCTTGATGTTCGATCCCTTACCCCAGCTGGCTGAGCGCCTGCGTAAATGCGATCATCCAGGCATTGGGATAGCCCAGAAGATCGATGTGGCCACTGGTGACCGGCACGAGCTGCAGATGCGGGTAGATACGCCTCCAGTGATCGTAGGCGGTGGCCGCCACGGTATCGCGGTGGGTGGAGCGCAGGTAGATTGCCTGTACGCCGTTGCGGGCCGGATTGGGCCGGAGCGGGGCGTGGTGGACGATGTACCCAGCTTGATCGGCTAGAGCCGAGGGCTGATAGAGCCGGGCCTGGCGATGGAGCGCATCGAGCTGCACCTGGCTGGCAGCGGGCCCGAGCTGCAAAGCCGGCGGCGGCCGGAACACGAGCTGGTTGATGGGCCAGAACGGCACTGTGCCGAATACCGGGCCCAGCGGCACGTGCGCCGCTTTGCGCTGGGGGCCGCTGATGATGTCGGCTCCGCCGGTGGGGGCGTCGACTAGCACCAGGTCGCGGCGCGTGATGCCCGCGAGGTGGTTCAGCCCACGGATCTCGTCGTCGGCCAGCAGGCCACCGAGCGAGGCGCCCATGAGCGTCAGCCGCGTGTAGCGCGGCGGACCGCGCCGGCTGAGGCTGTGCTCGAGGTAGGCGTTCAGATCGGACACGATCCGCGCCGAATCGAACCGCCAGTGCGGGTACTCCACCAACAGCACGTCGCCAAACAGCCGCCAGTATGGCAAGAGATTGACGGTGAGCGCCGTGGCATTGCTCTGGTAGCCGGTCTGGAATATCAGGAGCCGGCTGTGGGCGGAGGCCTCGGCGGATGTAGTGGGGTATAACCGCAGCGTCGGCTGGGTGGGCAGGGCTGCTCGTAGTGCCGTTACGTCCACGAAAAAGGACGCGGCCACGAGCAGGAACACGATGAGGGCTTTGGCGCGGCGATGTCGCCCGCGTAGCAGTCTCATTTGGATCACCACCCCTAGGGGGTCGAAGGTTCAAGGGACCAGCATATTATGCAGTCTTGTTTTGATTTATCAATAGTCGGCCGGTTGGCAGGCATTAAAAAACCGCCCGGAGGCGGTGTTTTTGGGATAATTCCTTGGTAGCGGGGGCAGGATTCGAACCTGCGACCTCTGGGTTATGAGCCCAGCGAGCTTCCGAACTGCTCCACCCCGCGGCGTATACCGTTGTATAATGTACCAGAAACGTCCTCCGAGGTCAATGCCGGGGCTCGCAAGTCTGGTGTACCATTAAGCACAAAGGAAGTAGTGAAATGAAGCGATTATGGTTGGTAATGGGAATGTTTTTGGCGCTCGTGCTAGCGCCGGCGGTGGCCTTGGCGGCGGCAACCACCACAGGGAATGTGGTGCTGGCGAAGGGCGATAATCGCACCGGGACGTATTATGCCGCCGGCCAAACGGTGACCGTGGACGGCAATGTCGCCGGGGACGTGGTGTGCGCCGGGCAAACGGTGGTCATTAACGGCACCGTCGGCGGCGATGTGCTGTGCGCCGGCCAGACGGTGACGGTAAACGGCGCTGTGGCCGGCAGCGTGCGGTCGGCCGGGCAGGTGGTGACGATAAACGCGAGCGTGGTGCGCAACGTAACGGTGGCCTCACAGAATTTGGTGATCGGCCCGGACGCGCGCGTGGGTGGCGAGGTAGCGGCGGCTGGCGACACGGTGGCGCTGAGCGGTCCGGTGGCCCAGGCCGTATACAGCGCGGGGCGAACGCTCAGCATTGATGCGCCGGTGGGCGGCAGCGTGACCGCGATGGCGGACGAGTTGGCGCTGGGCAAAGATGGACGCGTGACGGGTAATTTGGATTATACGAGCAGTCAGACCTTTACCCTTGATAAGGGCAAAATATCGGGTCAGGTAGTGCGCCACGCCCCACCGCAGCCATCGCGCGGGCCGACCACGGCGGCTGACCGGCTGACGATGTTGCTGTACTGGATCGTGGCGATGCTCGCGGGCATGCTGCTGGCCATTTGGCTGGCACCGCGACTGGTGCGCTCGGTGACCGGCATGATGATTCAGCGCTGGGAGGCGAGCCTGGGCTGGGGGGCAGTGGCAGTGGTGCTGGCGCCGATCGCAATACTTATACTCGCGGTGACGGTGGTGGGCTTGCCGGCCGCATTGTTTGCAACCGCGCTGTGGGTGCTCGTGATGATTTCTTCGGGTTTGTTTGCGGGGGCGGCCATTGGGCGGCTGGCGCTGCGCGGCGAGGACGACCGCCGCGGGCTGGCGATGGCTGCATTGCTTGGCGTGCCGCTCGTGGTGCTGGCCGGCTGGGTGCCGGTGCTCGGCGGCTTGGTGGGGCTGGTGGCGGCCATCTGGACGGCCGGTGGCGTGGTGCTGGCCGTTAACCGTGCGCGGGCGCTTGGCTAGGTGCGGCCGCTCAAAAAGTCAAACCACTGCTGCAGGTTGGATTTTTTGGGGGCGGCTTTGGCTGATCCGGCCGCCGCGGCAGGTGCGGGGCTGCTGCGGGGGATGATGACGACATTTTCCCCCGGCGCCTGGAGGCCGAGTTTGGCCCGGGCCTCGCGATCGCGGAAGGCATCGGTGTTGTAGTATTGAATGCGGTAGGCTAATTCGTCTTTTTGGCTTTGCAGCAATGATATTTGCGCATTGAGCTGATCGATTTGGCGCCCGAGCCGGTAATTATGTTGGACCGTTTGGACGAGCACCACCACCAAATACAAAATCACCAGCACCCCGATGAGGTTCAGGACGTTCGTGCCGCCTAACTTGATTTTGGGAAGCGTCATTGATCCTAGTATAATACGTTTTCGGGGGTCCGTAGCTCAGTGGTTAGAGCAGGCGGCTCATAACCGCTTGGTCGCAGGTTCAAATCCTGCCGGACCCACCAATGCACTTATGTTTAATGGTACTATGGTTCTATTATGGCCAGTCAGCACCATCAGCCTGCTTCGGAGCCCCACTATTTGGTACTAGCGCAACTGTGCGAGCCGAACTACAAGGCGGAGCGAAAATTCCTAGACGCCGAAATGGCCTATGTGGAGCGCAAATTGGACGAGATGCGTCACGGCTGGCGACCGTCGGTGCCGTCACTAGGGTTTTTTAGCCGCAATGATTGGCACAAGTATGCGCATGAACTGGCAACCTATGATCGGCAATTGGAGCACTACGCCGCCGAAGTAGACGAGGGCGTGGTGCCGGTGCGATTCTCGGTGATCAACGAGGCTGAGGTAGCCGATACGAATGTGCACGTGGCGGTGAATGTAAAGGGCGGCCGGATCGATGCGGCCAAAAAACCACCGGCGCGGCCGGCGCGGCTCGACGGATCCGGCAAGGGTTGGCCGAAGTTGGCGGTGCCGCGGCCGGGCTTTTCGCGACGGGCCATTAGCATTAAGCCGCATACCGTGGGCGCAGTGCTATCGAATCTGGGCGGCCGCGACGGCGTGGGGCTCGTGAATGAGACGCTGCATTTGCACTTGGGGCCGGACACTGAGGTGTCATACGTGATAATGTCGCAGAATGTGGCGCACGAGACGGGCGAGGTGGAACTGGTGGAGAAAGCTACTTCTTGAGTAGCTGTTCGGTCTGGTCGCGCAAACTGGCGTAGTCGGTTTTGCCGTCGTATTTGACGCCGTTGAAGTACAGCGTGGGCGTGGAGTCCACACTTAGGGCATTGGCGTCGGCGACGTCTTGATCGATGAGGCTCTGGAACTGCTTGTCGGTGAGGGCCTTTTTGAATTTATCGGTGTCGAGGCCAAGATCTTTGGCGTAGCTGACGAATTTGTCGGTGGGGTCGCTCAGCGTGGACCAATCTGACTGCGTTTCGTAGAGTTTGTCGTGCATTTCCCAATATTTGCCTTGATCACCGGCTGATTCGGCGGCATTGGCACTGGCCGTAGCGTTTTGGTGGAGGTTGGTGAGGGGGAAGTTGCGGAAGTAGAAGGTGATTTTGCCGTCGTAATCCTTCATGAGCTGCTTGAGCCCGGGATAGGCGGCGCCACAGGCGGGGCATTGGTAATCGCCGAATTCAACGAGCTGGATGGCGCCCGTGCCCTCTTTTTGGCTGTTGTCGCGAATAAGTTTGGTCTTGTCGCCAACGGGGGCGGGGGTGTTTTGACCGCTGTTGGCCAAGGCAAAGAGGCCGATCATGGCGCCGACGATGACGACGAGCACAGCGGTGAGGATTTTGGCTTCGCGTGACACGTTGATATCTCCTTACGGTACCGATATTAGCATACTTCGTTATACTTACTCTTAATGAGGCGACTTGGGTTACTGTTGGGGCTTTTTATGGTGGCTTGGCCGATGGTGGCCGAGGCCGGCGACTATGCGATGTTGAGCCCTCTGACCGGCACCGGATATGAGCATTACTACCATGCCCGGGTGACCGCGACCGGACCGAACCGCTCGGTAGTGGTGCGGCTCCTGGAGGGTCCGCGCCGAGGGCAGACTATAAACATACCTGCCGATCGGACGGCTCTGATTGAGCGGACTCCCCTGCCGGTGGGGGCCGAGGTGGTCCTGGGGGTGCCGCCCCGGGCGCCGGATACTCCGGAGTCTTATTTCTTGATTGACCATTACCGGCTGGGTACCTACGCTTGGCTGGCGGCCGGGTTTGTGGCCTTGGCGATAGGGATTGGGCGGTGGCGAGGCTTTACGGCCTTGGTTGGGCTGGCCGTGAGCTTCGGGATCATCGCGCTGTGGATTATCCCGGGGATTATTCGCGGGAATAATCCCTTTACTACCTGCCTCACGGGCACCTTTATGATAGCCGGGGCGTCATTGTACCTGGCGCACGGTTTTAATCGCCGCACCAGCCTAGCGCTGGTTGCCACGGTAGCGACGTTGCTGGCGGGAACGGCACTTTCGCTCATAGCGGTGGGGGCGGCAAACCTGACGGGTCTGGCCGGCGAGGGCGCCGCTGCACTGGCTTTCCAGGCGGCGCCGGGGCTGGATCTGCAGGGATTGTTGCTCGGCGGAATGATGATTGGGGTATTGGGAATTCTTGATGATATTACTACGGCTCAAGTGGCCGTGGTGGCACAGCTGCATGAGGCGAATGCGGCCCTATCGGCGGCGGAATTGTACCGGCGGGGGTTGCGGGTGGGGCAGGAGCACATCGCGTCGCTGATTAATACGCTAGTGCTGGCGTATGCGGGGGCGTCATTTTCCTTGTTGGTGTTTTTGGCAGTGCATCCGGCTATGCCACTTTTTATGACGCTCAATAACGAATTGATTGGTGAGGAGGTCATTCGCACGCTGGTAGGGGGAGCTGCGCTGGTGGCAGCGGTGCCGCTCGCTACGGTGCTGGCGGCCTATATCCTTCCCCGGCTACCGCGGCGGGCGTTGATGCCGGAATGGTGGCCGCGGACGCATCGCTAGCTCAGGGGGCCGGGGTCGTCGGGACCTTTGGACCGACGGCGGAGCCAGAGCGCGAGGAAAATGAGGAGCCCGAGGAAGCCTAATCCGCCGGCGGCCATGCCTAGTATGAGCACGGTGTTGTTGCCGGACCCGGCGGCGGGTGCGGGCGTGGCGGACGCGGTGGGGCTGGGCGAGGCTTGGGGGCTGGCACTAGATGTGGGCGCCGGGCTGGCCGAGGCCTCCGGGCTGGGAGACGCGGTGGGCCCGGCCGCAGCCGGCGATGCCGCGGGCGTGGCACTGCTCTGGGGCTTGGAAGAAGGCTTGGGCGTGGGGGTGGCAGTAGCTGTGGGCGCGGCAGAAGGTGTGGGTGTTGGAGTCGGCGTGGGGGTCGGTGTCGGAGTCGGGGTGGGCGTTGGAGTTGGGGTTGGGGTGGGTGTGGGAGTCGGCGTTGGAGTGGGCGTTGGCGTGGGAGTAGGGGTGGGCGTGGGAGTGGGAGTGGGAGCCGGGTTGCAGGTGTTATAGCAGACGGTGTAGGCGCCGGGGGCGGCTGGGACTACGGCGTACGATACCCCTTTAATATTCACGGTGCCGTATGAGACCGTGACAGCATCGCGCGACACGGCTGTGACTGATCCGGTGGGGCCGGTCGCGGGGATGAGTGTCTGCATGCCGGTGGCGCCGCCGGCGGCGGCCAGGTTGAAGGTTAATTCGTTGCCGCTAAAGCCAAAGCCGGTGAGGCTGGAGGCGCCGCGGCCGTCTTGCCAGGTGAGGAGCTGGTCGGCGGAGATCATGGGGACGTTGCGGGCCGTGGCGGCGGTCATGAGCTGTCGGTCGTAGCTATCGGTCCAGTCGAAGTGGGTGCCGAACACGCCGTAGTAGCCGCTGGCGCCCAGGGCATTGTCGAGCATGGTAGTGATGTCGGCCGGGTGGGGGCGGCCGGATTCATTTACGAGGTGGCTGACTTGCTGGTAGACGTCAATGAGGGAGCCGTCGGTGTCGGCGTAGCGCATGGGCAGGCCGGAGCCGTTAAACAGGCCGTCGCCGGCGGTGGTGTAGGCTGTGGGGTAGTAGTAATAGCCGGCGTCGAGGCGAACGCCGTTTTGGACTTCGGCTTTGGGCAGGCTGGCCCAATCGCCCCACGGCACACAGTGCCAGCGGTTGGTGCGCTGGCTGGGCAGGCTGGTGTATTTGGACCGGAAGGCGCCCAGATCACTGGCAAAAAAGCTGAGGTAGCTGGCTTCGGTGTAGCTGCTGCCACAGCCGCTGCTGAAGGACAGGTGGTCGGCCAATTCGTGGCCTTGAGCGGCCAGGCTGGCAGCGGCGGCATTGGAGAGGGGCGTGTTGGTGTAATACCAGGAGGTCATGCGGTCGCACTCCCAGTCCAAGAGTGAGCAATTGCCTGGACTGAGGCCGCTCAGACGCACCATGGAGGTGTAAGTGCCTCCGGCGGTGGCGTGGTCGTCGCCGGCCATCATTAATACCGCCTTGGGCAGGGTATTAATGCCCACCTTGGGGAAATACCAGAAGTGCGGCAGGGGCAGGGCGGTGGACATCATTTGGGTGATGAGGTTGCCGAGCAGGCGTTGCTGTTCGTCGGCTTGGGGGATGGCGAGCTTGGTGGGGTCGTTCCAGTTGGGCTGGACGTCGCCGATTTTGGCGCCGAAGTATTGGTCGTCGGAGCGATCCAGGGAGTCGCCGTCGCGGTCTTGGCCGGCCCAGGCCGGGTTGCCCTGGCGCAGATACACGATGGATTTGGCCAGGTCGTAGGTGAAGGCGGCGGCCTGGCCGCTGCCGGCAGTGGCGAGCGAGACGGCCGGCTTGGTGGTGGCGGTGGCGGCGTCGGTGTAGAGGTCGGCCACGGAGCTGGCGCCACTGAGGGTGTAGCGGTCGGCCGGGCCTTTGTATTGCATGGAGGCGCTCTCGATGCCGGAGCCGGGGGCGCTGCCGGTGTTGACCTTGAGGTAGGCGTTGGTGAGGGTGGCGGCGTCGTCGGTGAGGCCGAGCAGGCCGGCGAGTTTTTTGTCGGGGTGGCTGGCGATGAGTTTACCGCCGGCGTTCACCCAGGTAGAGAGCATGGAGGCTTGGGGAGCCGACAGTGCGACATCGCCGAGCACGACGAGCTGGTAATTGCCGAGCATGGTGGCGTCGACGGTGGCAAGGTCGACGGTGGCGAAGCTGTTGTAGCCCTCGGCGCGCAAGATTTCGGCGAAGTAATCGCTAAAATGATTGGTGCTCGACGTGATAACGAGGATGGGTCCACCGGGGCCGGCGGTGGGTGAGCCGCCGGGGGTGGCGCCCACGCTGAAGGTCCAGGTGAAGTCGCTGGCGAGATGGTTGCCGGCCAGGTCGGTGATGGCTGATCCTCCCCCGCCGGCCAGTTTGGCGGTGTACTCGCCGGGGGCCAGCGGCGACGACGGCTTGATGGAAGCTGTGAAACTGGCAGCGTCGTACGATACTGAGGCGGCGACCGGCGGGCCGGTGGAGCCGGTGACGGTGAAGGTGCTCGTGGTGATGGTGGCGGGATCGAGTTGTTCGTTGAACTGCGCCGTGTAGGGGCCGGCGGCGAGCACGCCGTAGGACGAGGACTTGGGCTGAGTGACGGTTACGAGCGGCGGGGCGGTATCGGGCACGACGGTGTCGTAGACAACATCCACCCAATAATTGCTGCCACCGAAGCTCTGGTAGGGGTACGCGCTGACGCCGTCGGCAAACACACCGTTGTGGTTGTCGCCGAACCCGTCGAGGGCGGCGGCAGTGACGTTGGCAGGCACGTGGAGCGTACCGGCGTCGACGGCCGAGCTGAGCCCCCCGGAGGTGCGCGCAAAATTGCCGTCGGCGGCGTAATACGAGGCGACGTAGAGGGTGCTGGCGGTGACTTTGACCGGATTGTCGAAGGTGACGGTTTGCCAGCCGGTGCTGGTTTCGGTGCCGAAGGTGGCTTCGGCCAGCTTGTGGCCGAGGCTGTCCCAGAGGTGGCCGACGTGAGCTCCACCCATACCAGTATCTTTGTAAAATCGCACGCCCAGGATGTAGCCATCGGCGTCGGCGGAGAACTTTACGCCCGGCTCCAAAGGCTGGCCATTGCTGATGACCGACACCGACGGGTTCGTGGACCAGATAGTGCAGGGGCACGGCCCGGCACTACGCGTGCTGGACGGCAACAGCGCGCTAATTAATCCCAGCACAAGCACTATTGCCCCACAGGCCAACGATAGCTTATGGTGGGGTTTCATGAGCTAATCATAAGGACTTTCCCTCGCTAGTTCAAACCTGCGGGTAGCGATTTATTCCCAGCTGAAGAGGCGTGTGGCGATAAAGCTCGCTATGACACCCCAGATAATGAGGCCGAGGAGGTCGCCGCGGACGGCCCATAGCGATGCGTTGTCGTTGGCGACGTGGCGCAGAGCGTCGGCGAGGTAGGTGAGCGGCAAGTAGCCGGTGACCACCTGCAGCACGTGCGGGAAGGTGTCGCGGGGGAAGAAGGTGCCCGAGAGGAACATCATGGGGAACTGGATGAGCTGAGCTACTGGCTGGGCTTGATCTTCGTTTTTGGCCCAGCCCGCGATGGCGAAGCCGACGGCCATGAAGACGGCGCTGCCGAGCAGGGCCAGCACCAGAAACGCGGGGTAATTGGCTGGATCGAGGTGGAAGCCAAAGAACGCCAGGCCGATACCGGCCAGCAAGGCCGTTTGGAGCACGGCCATGATGAGCCGCGTGAAGCCCTGGGCCGCCAGGAAGCTGCCGGGGTGGATGGGCGTAGCCTGGAGCCGGCGCAACATACCGGTGGTCTTGTACGACACGAACCCGAACGCGACACTAAAGATGCCAAGCTGCATCACGGAGAGGCCGATCATGCCGGGCAAGAGGAAATCGATGTAGCTGAGGTTTTTGGTTTTGACGCCGCTGGCTTCGACCGAGATGATCTGGGGCGCCTTGGTGATGGCGTTGTTGAGGTTGCCGGCTAGCTGCTGCACGATTTGGGCGGCCGCCTGGCCGTTGCCCGGCTTGGCCTCGTTGTAATGGGCAACGATTTTGGACGTAGCCGGCCGGCCGTTTTGGTCGGTGCCAAAGTCTGGCGGCACCATGACCGACAGGTCGGCGTCGCCTTTGTCGAGGTCGGTTTGGGCGTCGGCGGGGCTGACCTCTTTGATCTTGAACGCTGGAATTTTCTCCAGAGCCGACTTGAACTCGGTCGCTAGCGGAGCAGATGATTGATTGGTGAAGTCGATTTTAAACGAGGCCGACGTATTTTTGAAAATCGAACCGAAGACCACGATAAACACGACGGGGAAAAACAACGAGAAAAAGAGTGCGGTGCGGTTGCGGAAATACATTTTGAGCGAAGCAACGGTGAGCCCGCGCAAGGCCACAAATGAGCGTCGACTGATAGCCATAATTAGTCCCTGAGCTCCTTTCCGGTCAGATCGATAAACACATCTTCGAGCGTAGCCGCCTGCACCTTGGTGTGAGGCTTAAAGCCACGACCTAGGAGTTGGCGGATAAGGTGCTCGGGGCTGTCCATAGCGATAATCTTGCCTTCATCCATGATCGCCACGCGGTCGCAGAGAATTTGCGCTTCTTCCATGTAGTGCGTGGTGAGGATGACGGTGGTGCCTTTTTTCTTGATTTGGGCCACCAGGTCCCAAAGGTTGCGGCGGGCCTGCGGGTCGAGGCCGGTGGTGGGCTCGTCGAGGAACACGGCCAGCGGCTTGTTGACGAGCGTGGTGGCGATGCTAAAGCGCTGGGCTTGGCCGCCGGATAGCTCTTTGGCTTTGGCATCGGCTTTTTCCTCGAGGCCGACCTCGCGCAGCAGCTCAAGGGGGTCGGTGGACTGCGCGTACAGGTCATTGAAGAGGGCCAGCAGCTCGACGAGCTTGAGATTGGGGAAGAAAGCCGAAGATTGGAGCTGAATGCCGATGCGCTCTTTGACCTCATAGGGGTGGCGCTGCACGTCGAGACCATCGAGCGTAACACTGCCGGAGGTAATAGACCGGAGGCCCTCGATCATTTCCAGGGTCGTGGTTTTGCCGGCGCCGTTGGGCCCGAGAATGCCAAAGACTTCGCCTTTTTTGACGGCAAAACTTACGCCCTTGACGGCCTGAAAGCCGTCGGCGTAAGTTTTGCGGAGATCTTTGACTTCGAGCAGAGCGTCAGCCATACGCCTTAGCGTATCACCATCAGGCTGCCTTGGCGACCTTGTTGATCTTCTTGAGAACGAGCAGGCCGGTGCGAGGATTCTCGACATCGGTGTAGCCCTCGGGCATCGCGTCAACGGCGCCTTCACGAACTTCGCGTGCAAAGAAATAAATCCGCTGCAAACGGCCACCCTTGAGAGTGACGTCCTTCATGTGGAGATAATATTGCTGTCCCTTGGAATTGATTTTGGAATAGGCCATGGGTATTCCTGATTAATACTCTTATCTGTATTATGCTTATGCTATATCTGTTGTCAACGGGATTTTTCAGTGCATAGGGAGCAGAGGCCCGTGATTTCGAGCTGGTAGGTGGACTCGATGTAGCGGCGCGATGCTATGATTGAGCCATGAAAATTCCGACAAAACGACTAGCAAACGGGTTTGAATTGCCTGTGTACGGCTTGGGACTGTGGCAAATGGGCGGGCGCTGGGAGGCTGACCGCAGCCACGACGAACGCGAGGTGACGGCGATCCGAGCGGCGCTGGAGCGGGGCGTGACACACCTTGATACGGCTGAGGTTTACGGCGATGGGCATGCGGAGGAGCTCTTGGCGCGGGCGGTGGAGGGATTTGACCGGAGCAAGCTCACGGTGGCTACGAAGGTGAGCGGCGTTCACCAGTCGTACGACGGGGTGAAGCGAGCTCTGGCGGCCAGCTTGGAGCGGCTGAGGATGGATTATGTGGATTTGTACTTGTTGCACGAATTTCCGGCGCCGGGGCTACGGATTACAGACACGATGCGAGCTATGGATGCGTTGGTGGATGAAGGATTGGTGCGCCATATTGGAGTGAGTAATTTTTCACCGGCCCGCTTGGCGGCGGCGCAGGCGGCGAGCGCGCATAAACTCGCGTGCAATCAGGTACATTATAATGTGCAGATTCGAGAGGCGGAGCGGCGTGGAGTGCTAGCACAGTGTCAGAGTGAGGATGTGATGTTGGTGGCGTACCGGCCGATGGAAAAGGGAGCGCTGGCCGGCGCGCCGGCGCTAGAGGCATTGGCGCGCAAGTACAACAAGACCCCGACGCAGATCGCTATTAACTGGCTGGTGAGCCAAGATCATGTGGTGACGATTGCCAAGACAAGTCGGGTGGACCATCTGGAGGAAAATTTGGGTGCGCTTGATTTCGCGATGGAACCCGACGACGTGGAATGGGTGCGAAGCGAGTTTCCGGATCAGAAAGGAGCCAACGGGGCGGTGCCGCTGGATCATCCCGGTGATGTGGCACCTTGGTAGGGCCTAAACGTCCGCAAACAGGGTGACGTTGTCTTGGCTGACGCGCAGCACGCCGCGGCCGATCTGGAATTCGAGGCGCTGGAAGCCGGTGTTTACCACCACGGCGCCGCTGGTGAGCAATGAGAAAAAGTTGATGTGGCCGGGCAAAATATCAAACGGGCCGGTGCGGTTGGCGGCGCTGAGCGAGACGGCGTCGCCTTGGTAGTAGGTCTGGTAGGGGCTGAGGATTTTGAGCTTGAAGCGCTTGGTTTTTTTGTCCATCTGGTGTGGTGGCTGCGGAAAACATTAGTATCTTGCTTGCGAACTCGACCTCTTTGCTGCGTGGGGGCGTTGTTTTGTCTGGCGCGCGCGGCGATACTAATGTTTTCCTTCGCTCTACCCCTTTCTTGACATTAAATCAAAATCTCTTCGACGCCGCTGAGGGTTTGTTCGCGGGAGAAATAGGTGCCGGGGATGCCGTTGAGCTTCTCGGTGACGAACATGCTTTGGGCAAAGAATTCGATAAGCTTTTTGGCCTTTTGGTAGTCGGCGCGGTCTTGGGGAGAGAGCTCGTTTTCGCCGATGATGGCGATGATGTTCTTGAGCGAGTCGTATTTTTGCATGATGGCCTGCACCTGGGTGACAAGCAGATAGTGCCTATCCCCCACTATTTCGGGGGTGACGAGGCTGGAGCTAGTGCGGATGAGGTCGACGGCGGGCCGGATGCCGGCCTCGGCGACGGCGCGGGAGAGCACGATGACGGAATCGATTTGGGAGCTAATTTCTTGCACGGCCGGGTCGGTGAGGTCGTCGGCCGGCACGTAGATGGTCTGCACGGCGGTGATGGAGCCGTTGGCGTTGGAGTAGAGGCGGTCCTGGAAGCGCTTGAGGTCGGAGAAAATGGTGGCTTGGTAGCCGCCCTCGGACGGGATTTGGCCCATCATGGTGCTCAGCTCGTTGCCGGCCTGGATGTGGCGGTAGACGTTGTCGACGAAGAACAGGATGTCGCGTTTTTCTTCGTCGCGGAAGTATTCGGCGAGGGTGGTGGCGGTGATGCCGACCATGGCGCGCATGGCGGGGTTTTCGTTCATTTGGCCGTAAAACATGGCGGTGCCGGAGAGCATGTCGCGCTCTTTGAGCGTTTCGTAGAGCTCGTGGCCCTCGCGGATGCGCTCGCCAATGCCGGCGAAGAAGGCGAGTTTGGATGGGTCTTTGCCAATGTTGTTGATGATTTCCATGATGAGGACGGTCTTGCCGACACCGGCGCCGCCGATGATGCCGATTTTGCGGCCTTTCACGAAGGGCGTGAAGAAGTCGAGCACTTTGATGCCGGTTTCGAGCAGCTCGTCTTTGTTGGTGAACAGCTGTGAGCTGGCGGCGCTCATATATACGCTACGGCGCGGTACGTCGGGGCCGAGGGGCTCGAGGTTGTCGGCAGGCTGGCCCACGGAATTAAACAGGCGGCCGAGGGCTTTGGCGCCGGTGGGCACCGAGATGGTGGTGCCGGTGGAGACTACCGCGGCGCCGCGAGCGACGAGCGAGCTGGTCATGTAGGTGATGCAAATGGCGTCGCGGTGCTCGTTGAACGATTGGATTTCGAGCAGAATTTCGGGGTGGCCCTCGATGGTGAGGATTTCGCGCAAGTTCGGGCGGCCCTCCCCTTGGAAGGCGACCTCCACGATGAGTCCGCGGATGCTGACGATGCGACCAGTGTGGGCTGCGGTAGTGGTTGCCATAACGCTTATTGTTATTTTACATGATTTGAGGCATGGGAGCCACGCCCTGGGTGGATGTTCGCCCAGGGCGTGGCGGTGCGCCTACGCTATCCGAATGCAGGTGAGGGGGTTTCTCGGACTTGGCCCTTCAACCGACCGGCCAGCAGGCGGCGGTACATTGTGAGGATCTTCGTGGAACGCAGCGATGACGCAGAATCTTGACGTGAGCTGGGTGAGGCTGCCAGCGGTGGTCAACACCTCCAGCACCGTGCCTGCGGGGACGAGGACGAATTGATGGTCGCGGCTTTTTGCTCTGCCAACGGTATGGGTCTTGATCACAGCGCCGTTGATCTTGTACTGGATACCGTTTCCCGTCCAGCTCCCCGCCCAGCTCCCTCCCATCTCGTAAATACGGCCATCTTCTCGGTGATGCTCTATGCCCGGAAAGGCAAGAACATGTAGGTCGGAGTCGGGTAGGTAGACCTCGTGGTAACCATCTGGGGTATTGGTAGGGCCGGTAGCGAGCTTGACGAGAGATGGGGCAATGAGTAGCGCCAGAGGAATGGCGAGTAGCGCCAACAGCCGCGTACGGTTGGAGCTTTGCCGTGTACTGTTGGACATGGCGCCTCCGGCTGGGTCGCGACGACGTTACGTCGTGCGGTGGCAGGTGAGAGGGGGCTGGGGGTCGATGGTGACACGCAGGAAAGCGCGCGGGGGCAGATGGGGGGTTGTTTCGTTTTCTCCTTCCCGTAGGATCGAACACTGCTGCAGCAGCTTGAACCTCTTCCCGGGTACGCCCTCAATCGACCGACCGACGGCGTGAACCGTTACTTCAAGCTCATTGCCCGCGGAAAGGAGGTAAGCCCGTGTGAGTTCACCGGCTGGCGTCGCGGCGGGATGGTCGGCTACTACGACACCATTGACGAGTATCTGGATGCGGCTGGTATCCGTGCGCGAGGCGGACCCCCACACACCATGCAGGATGTATTTGACACGCTCGTCGGTGCCGTCCTCCATGGCCACTCCGTCCGGCAACTGGTTGACTGCGATGCCGGGGCCTGCCAGCGGATGGGGGTTGGCGATGACATGTGCCAGTGCGAGGGTTAGCGCGATCGCTCCGGCAGCCGCGATGACGCTTCGAATCGGCCTTGATCTGGTAGCTTGCCTGGACATGGCGCTCCTGTGGGTAGGTACGGCGAGGTTGTCTTGGCGTGGGCCTACGCGGTGCGACTACAGGTGAGCGGCCCTTGGTCGTTGTCCACGACGCGACGCGCGGCGTTGGGCGGCAGGGTGGGTGTTGTCTCGGATTCGTTGGGCAGGAGGATGAAGCAGCTTTGGATCAGGTCCTCGATTCCGGTCGGGGCTACAGCGAGGGCTGAGGCGGTGACCGTCACGGTGAGCTCCGATCCGGCAGGGACGGAGTATGTGTGTTCGGTGCCACCGCTCGGTGAGTAGCCGACGGAGCCACCGGCTCGCCTGCCATTGATGCGAAGATCGATGCGATTCTGGTTCTTGAAGTCGGCGTTGAACCACGAGCCCTTCATGGTGTATTTGCGCATCTCAGGCGATTGAACGCTGCCGTTGTTGCCAGCTAAATGCGCAGCCACGAGGGTAAGCGCTACCACGACAGCAGCCATACCGAGGCTTCGTATGACCTTGTTTCCGGATCTTTGACCAACGCTAGTCGGCATGTCCCCTCTCTGGGAGGCGTAGGTGCCGGCACCTGAGGTATTTGGGTGCCCAAGAAAGTACGATATCAATGTGTTTAAGCTGAGGCAAATTATTATTGTAGCGCACGAGAGCTGGCCCCGGGATGGTACGACGTTGGGCCATCCCGGGGCTGTTGGTTAGCAGGCGAAGGAGCGCCTGTAAACTGCGGGGCCTCTACACGACCCTCGTGCACATGAGTGGGCCCTGGTCGTCCCTCACGATGTGCTTCACATAGTCCCCAATGTTGGCATGGCCCGAAGAGGGTCGCTGTACTTCGCCGGGCCGCGTAATAGAGCATAGCTGCTCGAGGGGTTCATTGGATCGGGGATTGCTCCGGGCAGTCACGATCACCTCGAGGACGGTTCCGGGAGGAACAGAGATAAGAGCACTCAGGAGGGCGTGATCATCCTTGCTCGTGTATCCGGGTGGAACGCCGAGGCTTGGAGGTGGCGGTTCGCCGTTGATGAGAACCTTGATCTCGTTGGGCTCCTCGGTCCCTGCATGGATCCATGCGCCCTGGATGCGGTACACAACGTCTGAATCTGAGGACGTATCCGGCATGGCTCTGCCTTTGATCAGGCCGAGGATTGCTAGTACTGCTACTGCGAGGATTCTTGCGATCGACGCGCTTCGACCCCTGGATTTTTGCTGCGTGCCGGTTGACATGGAGCTTTCTCCTTGTGCCGTGGGTGCGGGGACTTGGTGCGGGGTTGCGACACCTTCGATTATTATACGGGATTGGGGGCAGCGATTTAATTCGCGTGCAGCGCGTTCATAGCGTTGACGATTTCTTTGATGCGGTCGTCGGCCTCGCCGCGGCGCGCGCGGTTGTAGTTCATGACGAGGAGGGTTTGGAGCTCTTTGGCGCGCTTTTTGGCCGCCGACATGGCGGTGAATCGCGAGGCGTATTGGGCGAGGCGGGATTCGAGGATGACCTGCGAGAGGGCGATTTCCATCATGACCGATTCGAGATAGCGTACGACGTCATCGACGCTGGGCTCGAACAGGTAGTCGCGAGGGCTGATGATGTCGGTGGTTTTGGCGGCTTCGGCGCCGGTGGCCAGGGTGCGCACGCGGCCGAGGAGGTCGATGCGGCCGACTTCCTGCACCGACAGCGACACGTAGCGCTGGAACCAGACGGTGGGTTGCTTGTAGCCCAAGAGTTCGTCGACGATCGGCGAGACATCGATGGCTTGGTCGATGTCGGGCAGGCGGAAGTAACGCTTGATCTTGGCGTGGTTTTGCACGAATTGCGTGGCGCCGTGCGCACCGATCACAATGAGGTCGGTGGTGGTGGGATCGATGTTTTCGAGCACGGTTTTGACGATGCGGCCGTCAATGTCGCCCGATAGACCGCCTTCGGACGTGAGGGCTAGGAAGACGTTGGGTTTGTCGCGAGTCGGGCTGTTTTTGCCGGTGAGACGGTCTTGGGGGTCGACCCGCAGCTGGGTGTAGATTTGCCACAATTCGGAAAAAAACTGCTGGCTGCGCGCGACGCGGTCTTTGATTTTGCCGATACGCATGGAGGCGATGGACTCGAAGATACCCGTGAGCTCGGAGACGGTGCCGACCTGGCCGGCTTCATGCTCGATGCCCAGTGAACGTGAACTCATTTTTTGGCCTCGGGGGCAGGGGCGGGCGGCGCTGGGGGCTGGCCGGGGGCGGCTGGGGAGGTGGGGGCGGCTGGGGGTGCAGCCGCTTGCACGGTAACCTCAGCCAGCAGCCTGGCGATGGCGCCGTCCCAGTCGGATTCGGCGGTCATGGTGGGCGCCAGCTCTTTGGCTTTGCGCTTGAGACTGTCGATATTGATGGTGATTTTACCCTCGGTTTTCATGACGGTACCTAGGATGAGATCTTGCTCGTTGCTGGAGTAAATCATGTCGGGGGGTTGTTTGAGGGCTTCGTAGATTTTTTTGCCGAGCTCGAGATCGGCGCGTGATTCGATGGCTAGCTCGGAGCCGAAGTGTGAAAATTCGGCGGCTTGGCGGTAGGCGGCGAGTTTTTTGAAGAGGCTGGCGGTGAGCTTCTTTTGGCGCTTGGTTTGGCCGACGCCGCCGACGCGGGAGACGGACAGGCCCACCGAGATGGCGGGACGGATGCCCGCGCGGAAGGCCTCGGTATCGAAGATGAGCTGGCCGTCGGTGATGGACATGATGGAGGTGGGCAGCGGCGCGGTGATATCGTTGTTGGGCGTGAGTACCACGGGGATGGAGGCGAGCGTGGCGCCGTTTTTGACGAGGCGGCCGGCGCGCTCGAGCAGGCTGGAGTGAGCATAGAACATGTCGCCGGGGTAGCTGGCGCGGCCGGGGGCGACTTTGAGCAAGAGGGAGAGTTCGCGGTAGACTTTGGCGTGGTTGGAGAGGTCGTCGTACACAATGACGCCGTCCTTGCCACCGTGCCAAAAGTGCTCGGCGATGGTGGCGCCGATGTAGGGCGCGAGGTACGACTGGGTGAGGGAGTCAAAAACCGAGGCTACGATGATGGTGCAGTACGAGATGGCACCGGTTTCGTTGAGTTTCGAGATGAGGCGGTCGACATCGGATTTGCGCTTGGCGATGAGCACGTGCACCACGAAGCGGCCGGTGTCTTTTTGGGCCAGCGTGAGCTGCATGGTGAAGGCTGATTTGCCGGTTTTGTTGTCGCCGAGCACCGCGATGCGTTGGCCTTTGACGAGCGGGAAGAGTTGGTCGGAGATGGCGACACCGGTGGTAAGGGGTTCGGTGAGCTGCTGGCGCTCGATGATGCCGGGCGCCACCTTGAAGACAGAGTCGAAGTGGCTGAAGGTGATGGGACCTTTGCCGTCGAGCGGCTGCCCTGTGACGCTCACCACGCGGCCCAGCAGCGCGTCCCCTACCCCGGTCACGATTTCGTCGGCCTCGATGACGGCCAGGGTGCCGATGGGGATGGATTCGGCGCTGAGGTTGAGCACCATGACGGTTTCGGCCCGGACTTCGCGCACGAGGCCTTGGTAGCCGTTGTCGAAGTAAATGAGCGCATTGATAGCCACGCCGCCCATACCCTGGATGGTCACGAGGAAACGGTCGACGCCGACGACCTCGCCGGTGGGACGGCCGTCGGCTACTAGTTTGGCAAATTTGGGATTATCAAACACGTTTTAATATCTCCGCCATTTTGCTGCGACCGGCCACCAGCTGCTGCTTCCAGGTGTAATCAAACACTCGGTTGGGAGTGCGCACCACCAGCCCACCGCCCAAGTTGCGGTCGGCGACGAACGAGAGCAGGAGGCGCGGCGACACGTTGGCGTGGAACCAACTCACGATGGTCTCGCGCTGTGCGTGGTTGGGTAGGGCGGCTAGCATGATGTGAATTTCGGGCAATTTGAGCCCGCGCAGGTAGGCGAGGAGCTGTTCGAGGCTGTCGAGGGTGGCGGGCGCATTCCCCTGCCAGGCTTTAATGACGAGTACGGTTTCGGCCGAGTGGCTGGGCTCTTCTTTGGCTTTGGCGCCCACAGTTTTGCGGATTTGGTTTTGGCGGGTCCAGTCGAGGTAATATTGGAGGTCGTAGATGACGGATTCGAGCAGCGCCGGACTGTAAATGGCGGGGGGTAATTCGAATACTGGTGGCGCAGAGGCGGGCGCTACGGGGGTGGCCGCTGGAACCGGCGCGGTTGCTACGGGCGGCATGGCGGGTGCAGCGGAGGTGGTTGAGGGGATTGGTTCAGATGCCATTGAGGAGGTCCTTTCGGATTTCTTCTTTGTGCGCCTCGAGGCTCGTGAGAATGAACTGCATCTGCGCGCCGAGGTCAACGCCGCTGCCCAGGGCTTCGGAAACATAGCTCGATACGACGTCGCCGATTTTGGCGTCGAATTTGTCGGCCAGGTGCTTTTTTTCTTCGGCCAGCTCGGCCTCCATGCCGGCGTGGAGCTCCACGCGCTGGTGCTCGACGGCTTGGTGGATTTGCTCCATGGCCTCGGTGGCGGCGTGGCGGACTTCCTCGAGCGTCTTCTGGTAGGCCTCGAGCTCCTCCTCGATCACGGTGGTGGTGAGGCGCGAGACCTGTTCGCCGAGGCGCGTGGAGGTGGCCTTGAGGTCGACGCCAAAGCCCTGCGACGCTTCGGCGATTTTGGCTTCGTAGGCGGCTTTTAGTTTGGCTTCGAGCTCGACGGCGGTGGGCTCGGAGATCTTGATGGGCTTGGGCTGACCGGCGGCTGCGGCCCGAATTTTGGTGGCCCCGCGCAGCTGAACGTTTTGCACCACTACGACGATGAGCATAATCACGATTACGACTGCTAAAATGAGAACTTCCATATTCACCTCGATATCACCAGATACATTGCTACCGCCGTGACGGCCAGAATCAACAAGGCGAACCCGCCGACCGCCAACATGCCCTGCAAGACGCCGCCCTTGGATAGTGGGTTGCGCCCGATCGAGATAATGCTGTTGCGCACGGCCGAATAGAGCAACACGCTAATGCTGATGATGGCGACGATGAGAATAAGCCCGGCGATAATGATGCGAATGGGCGAAACGGCCTTGCCGGCGAGGGTGTTGGAAAGGTTTTGGAGCCAGTTGGGGATCACATACGATTGCTTGCCGTCGGTGGAGGTGTAACTGGAGACGGCGATGACGATGGGGATTTGGCCGATGGCAACCTCTTTTTTGCCGCTGCCGTCGTCGACGGTGCGCTTGGTGACACCGTCACCGCTGCCGTTGAAGTCGGCCTGGGCCGTGCCAATGACTCGCGCGCTCGAGGTGCCGACTTTCTGGCCGACGCCGGCGATTTGCGAGATGGTAATGTAATCGCCCACGTGGATGTCGCCGCCGGCCGTGCTCACGAGCACGAGCGCGCTGCCGGTGGTGGTGACTTGCACCTGACCGGATCCGGTGCCGCTGAGCGAGATGGAGGCCGACGACGGCGGCACCACCACGCCAAAGAGGCGGGCGACGTTGTTGAGGTCGGCCACCACCACGCTGCCGCTCGACTTGGGATCGAGCGACACCAGGCTGCCGGCGGCAATCGCCGTGGTGGTGGCATAGCCCTGCGACAAGCTGGCCAGCGCCGGTGCGGCGGCGAGCAGCGCGAGAGCGGCGACCGCCAAGCCGGTTAATCTGCGCAGTTTCATGAGCGGATCGCCCTTTTCACGCTGTTCACGGTCACCTCTATAGTCCTTATGATTATAGCCGGTGTTGAGGCGCGCGCCAAGCAAAATTTGGGCCAATTCTGAGAACGCCGCGGCCTGGACACTCTATTGGTGCTCATGTAACATAATCCTAACGCTAAGTTTAGGTGGAGATAGATTTCGTATGGACGTACGACGACAAGGACAGGTAGCCGATAACGGATTGGCCGATGTGCCGGCGGTCTCCCGCAAGAGCGGTGGTGGCGGGGGGATGTTGAGCAAAGTAGTAGCCATAGTGCTCGTGTTAGTGGGCCTAACGGTGCTGGGATGGTTTGCCAGCAAAGCCTACGCCGCAGCGACGGCCGACAGCGGCGTTAAAGGCAAGCAGTACCAGGCAGTGTTTTTGACGAACGGCCAGGTGTATTTCTGTAAACTCACCAAAGTCGATAACAGCTACGTAAAGTGTACCGACATCTACTACCTCCAAGTGCAGCAAACGGTGCAGCCCAAAGATACCTCGGCCGCGGCGGCCGCCAACAACCAGCAGGTCTCGCTGGCAAAGCTGGGTGGCGAGCTCCACGGACCTGAGGATGTAATGTACGTGAGCCGTCAGCAAGTGTTGTTCTGGGAAAACCTGAAGAATGACGGCAAAGTGGCCAAGGCCATCGCGGACTACAAGGCCAGCGGCCAGAAGTAATTCAGCCGCACGCCCACTAAAAAAGAGCCCCGAGGGGCTCTTTTTTTGACCGAAGTGTGTTCGCAGCGGAGTAGGATTCTAGTAGCTTTCGAGTACCTTGATTATTCTATCACTCACGGCGTCGATCTCGATGACGGCTTTTTCTTGTAGCTCCTTGGTGCCCTTAAGATTGAGCTCGGGGACCTTAGCACGGTCAAATTCCTGAATCGCCAAATGGTTTTCCATAGAGATTGCAGGCAACTGCCCATAATCTTGCAGCGAGCCAAGTGGCGTACTCCAGCTCCTTTCTACAAGCCCATTTCTGCCGTGCTTTTCGGATAGATATTGTTTGACCTCTACGGGGATGTTTTCTGTCCAATCCCGCTGTCGTTTAACAATCTTCTTGTCGTATGTATTGAAGGAGTTCAAGATATAGCCGATAAAGAGGGCGTCACCCTTGAGGACCTGATTGCTGGGCGTACTTCCTGCGACTACCGCTGCTTTGGCGGTATTGTTCCATTGCTTTTTCCATATCTCAAAAACACTGCCGAGGTTTTTTATACCTTGGACGCTGTAGCTATCAGGAGTCACGGGAACCACGAAGTATTCCGCCCCCAGGAAAATTACTCGGTTTAGAACCCCTAAGCTCGGGGAGGTATCGATAATGAAGATATCGACTTTTTCGCGTGCGCCGACTTCGTTTAGGTAGCGATCAATGGCGCTCGTGTCCGAGTACCCTCGCGGGTTGCCTGCGGCGGCTTCATTATAGCTGGCAATCAGTATATTCTCGAAAAGCGAAAGTTGGATATCGCCGGGTAAAATGTAGAGATTCTCCCGCACATGGGTGAGATTAATAGAGGCGTCTATATCGCCGCTACCGTCTATTTTTGGCTTGAGCACGTCATAAACCGTTCTCTGATTCTCGGTAAACAGATTATCTTCGTAAAATGTGTGGCTCAGCGCCTGAAGTGTCAGGTTACATTGGGGGTCGAGGTCGATGAGTGCAGTCTTGTAGCCTTTCTTGGAAAATTCAACGGCAATATGAAATGCTAGAGTGGTTTTGCCCACTCCGCCTTTGTTGTTGCAAAATACAACCTTCTTGGGTCGCACAAACTTCATAATTCTAGTTTACCTTCAGGGGTATGATATTACCACAATGTCATGCATCTGATTGAATCCACTAAAAAAGAGCCCCGAGGGGCTCTTTTTTTGACCGGACGATTCGCTGGTTAGCGAGGAGTTTCGGTCTTGGGACGGGCTTCGCTGACGGTCAGCTTGCGGCCCTCGAACTCGGCACCGTCGCCCTGGGCGATAGCGGCGTCGGCTTCGGGATCGTTGGTCATCTCGACAAAGCCGAAGCCCTTCGAACGGCCGGTGGCGCGATCCATGATTACCGCGGCGGAGAGAACTTCTCCGTACTGGGCGAAGAACTCACCGAGCTCTTCATTGGTAGTTGTATACGGCAGGTTGCCGACAAACAGTTTCTTGGCCACTTATACTTGGCTCCACTTACATCGCCAAGCTTTGGGGCCGGGACGACAATTCCGCCTTCGGGGCGGATTAACATTAACGCAGGCATTATAGCCCAAAACTAGCGGTCTGTAAAGGGTTCGGAGTGATACCACGGGGTAAAGGTCAATAAACCGACCGCCAGAATGAGATAAAGGTGTAGGGCTAGGCCCAAGACAGCGCCGAAGGCATTGAGCACGCTCATGGCGGTGAAGCCCCCCAAAAGGGGCACCCACAAGGCCAGCCAGAGGGCGAGCCCCGGCTTGAGCAGGGCGACGAGACCGAGCAGAAGGCCGGCGCCGAGGACCTTGAGGCCGAGGGTTTGGAGGTGGGTGTAGCGGCGGCCGCGGTTGGTGTATTGGGTTTCGAGGGTGACTTCGTTGCGGGCTTCGATGAGCACGTTGTACAGGCTCCAGCACACGAGGTAGGCGATGAGGCCAATGGTGGCCCAGAAGGTCACGAGCGCCGCCGATGAGGCCACCTGCGAGGTCAGGATGCTCTGGAACCGGCTATGGAGCTCGCTGCCGGCGGCATTGAGGGCGACATCACCGATACCCAGGAGCGATAGCACCTGATCGATTTGCTCGAAGACCAGAAAGGCGAGGGCGCCGCCAATCGCTAGGATTGCTTGGATCGGCGTGGGGAGCAGTACGGCCAGCAGCCGTTTGGTTAGTGAGATTTCGGAAGCCATGAGCGTTTTCTCCTTTTGTTGCCGAGGATGAGGGCGGCGACCGCACCAGCAAGCAACGCGCCGGCCAGATCGGGGGTCCAGAGCGGGGCGGTGAAGGTGCGGCGGTAATCGGCCGCGCGCGGCGCCGGCACGGGGGCAGGCGTAGGCGCGGTCGAGAGGTGCTGAGCCAGATACGCCTGATTGCAGCGGGCCAGGGTGAGTGAGTCGCTCTTGCCGCTGCAGGCCTTCTGGGCGGCGGCGTACACCTGGGCATTGGGATCGGGGACAGCGGCGGCGGCTGTGGCGGCCGCGACGGCGCGGTCGTAGGAGCCCTGGAGCGTGAAGGTGACCGAGGCGCCCATGTGGTCGGCCACAAAGGTCTTGAGCGCAGCGAGTTGCGTGGTGGTATCGGCCGCGACAGTGTCGGCGGCGACGATTTGATCGGCGTGAAGGCGGGCCGTGCGAGTGTTGCCGGCACGGAAGTAAATGCTCGCGGCGGCGAGGGCCAGCGCGGCCAAGCCAAAGAGTACGCGTTTTGACATGGTCATAGTATAACCTAGCACAGAGTACAATGGGGATATGTCAGTATTGAGCAAATCGGTCTGGAGTGTGAGTGGCGGCGTGTTGGTGCTGGCCGGGCTCGTGATGCTCGTGACGCCCGGCCCTGGTTTGCTGGCGATTGCGGCGGGGGTGGCGCTGTGGGCACGCGAATATGATTGGGCCAAGCGGCTGCTGGAACGAGTGCGCGGTGAGATTGCCAAGCGGCGGGGCGACGGGCGGGAGCCCTAGCTGACATATAAGATATTAATCTGAACCCATATGTGATATAAAATCGCCTATGTAGTTTTGGGGTGTCCGGCGGCAGTGCGAGGGCGGGGATGGCTTTTAATGAGCTGCCCGTCGGAAATGGTGAGGGTGACGTCGGTCTGGCGGGCGATTTCGAGATCGTGAGTGACAGCGATAATGGTGGTTTTGTGCTCACGAGCGAGGCTATGGAGCAAATTCACGATGAGCTTGCCGGTAGCCGAGTCGAGATTGCCGGTGGGTTCGTCGGCGAGGATTAATCGGGGCCGATTGGCGAGCGCTCGGGCGATCGCGACGCGCTGCTGCTGGCCGCCCGAGAGGCGCGCGGGTTTGCGGTCGTACTCGGCTTCGGTGAGCCCGACTTGCTCCAGCAACTGGCCGGCCCGGGTGTGGCGCTCGCCCACCGCGACGCCGGCGAACTCCATGGGCAGCATCACGTTTTCGAGCGCGGTGAGGTTGGGAATGAGGTTATAGCCCTGAAATACGAAACCGATACGGGTGAGGCGGTATTTGATGAGCTGGCGGTCCGATAGTTTGGTGATGTCCTGGCCACCGACTTCGATCGTGCCGGAGGTGGGGGCATCGAGCGCGCCTAGCAAGGCCAGCAGCGTGCTTTTGCCCGAGCCACTTTTGCCCACGATGGCGGCGAATACGCCTTCATCGACGGTGAAGCTGACGTCATGGACGGCGTGCACCGACTGACCGGCAGAGGCAAAGGTTTTGGTGAGATGGGTGACTTTGAGCATGGTGGTTTCCTTATTCCCCTCGCATTACTTCGGCTGGCCGAACTTTGGCAATGAGCCAGGCGGGAACGGCGCTGCCGAGGATGGCGATACCGATGGTGACGGCTAGGCCCTCGAGCAAGAACGTGCCGCCGAGGGTGGTTTTAACGCCGGTGAGCAGCTGCTCGGCGGATTGGGCGGTGGTGCCGATACGCGTGACGAACCCGCCGCGGCCCCTCGGGCCACCCGGCGTATTGGTGTCGGTGGCGGCCGGCTGGTTGGCGCTGATGAGTGCGCCGGTGATCTGGTTTGAGGTGCCGGCGGCCAGGGTCAGGCCGAGCAGCGAGCCACACAGCGTAAGCACCAGGGCTTCGGTCACAAACAAGCTCACCACGCTCACATTGGAGGCGCCGATGGCCTTGAGCACGCCGATCTCGCGGCGGCGCTCCCGTACGATCATGACCATGACGAGGAAGAGGATGACGGCGGCGGCGGCCATGGCGCCGATGCTGCCCACCAGGGAGATGCGCTCGATGCCGGCGAGGGCGGCGACGGCGTCATTGGTGTTTTGGGCTGCCGAGGTGATGTCGACCCGACCAGAGCCGAGGGCATTGCCGGCGGCGGTTTTGACCGCGTCGATGTTCTCAACGGAGTCGGCCTGAATGTAGAGCTCGCTGATCTCGCCGGTTTGGCCACTGAGTTTTTGGGCGGTGGCGAGCGGCACCATGACGGCGTCGTTGCTAAACTGGTTGCCGGCGTCAGTGATACCAACGACTTTTACCGTGGTGCTGTAGGCCGTGAACGTGGAGCCTACCTTGAGATTGTTTTTGGTGGCTATCCCCTGCCCCACGATGGCTTCGGTAGCGTCCGGCGCGCTAAAAGTGGTGGTACCGGAGGTAATTTTGAGCGGCTGGCCCTGGCGGTCGAGGTTGCCGTCGATGCCGGTGAGACTCACGGGCAGCTTGAAGGTGGGCGCGGGCGCATTGCTACTGTCTGTGCCGCCAAACCGGCGGCGGCCCAGGGTGCCGGGGTCAATGGATGAATCCAGGCTAACATTTGAAGTGGGGACTTCCACCTGGCCGCCGGCGCTAAATGTCGCACGGCCGCCGCCGAGGCCCAGGGTTTGGTTAACAGCCTGTACATGTGCCAGGGCCTTGAGCTTGGCGGTGTCGGCGGTGGTGAGCGGCTCTCCCCCGCCCTCGCCGTCGAATGAGCCGGCCGGCCGCACGGTGAGCGTGGTGGCAGCGCTGCGTTTGAGGTCGGTGATTTTGGTCCTAACGGCCTGATTGGCCAACAGCAGGGCGAGCGCCAAGGCGCTAGCCACACCGAGCAGCAACACGACCGATGAAGTCCGGACGGCGTTGCGGAAGGCGTTGCGCACCCCGCGGGTTACGGTACTCATGAACAGGCTCCTTGATTGCTTGATGGTAAGTCTACGCTGGGAATTCTGAGGAAATGCTTATAGCAAGGCGAGTTTGCGCTATGAGATTTCTCTCTCTATTGCTTAATAAGGATTTCTGTTGTATAATTTGCAATTCTGATTCTGGCTGGCTACTCGATACTGATGCTTCTTGCATCCGAATGGGGCAGTCAACCAATTGTCCTGGGATAGCACACCATTGTGCTTGTTCAAGTGAGGGGTGTGGCCATGTTCGGGTTACTGAAACGAGTAAAGGGCGACCGGGGGTCGATCGCGGTCACGATCGTGATGGGGGTGCTCGGCGGTTTGGGCGCCTTGGCCCTCGCAGCGGGGATGGCCTGGGGGCTTGCTGCGGCCGCCTCCCACCGGAGCGCGGACGATCGCACTGCGGCCGGCAACGGCTACGCGGTCACCGCCACTACGCTGTCGGTATCCGACAAGACCCTGGTCCTGCAGAACGACGTCACGGTCATCCGCGCCGACGCTCTGGCGGCGCACTATCACTTCACCGACGCCTACCGGCGCTCTGCCATCTCGCTCGCGGACTCCACGAAGATCGTCGACTCCGCGGGGAAGCCCGTCCGGCTGGCTGATCTGTTGGGCCGGAAGGTGACCGTGGAAGGGTCGGTTCGGCTGACTGGCGGCAAATACATCGCCAGCGCCGATACCATCACAGTCGGTGACCCCTCCACCGCCGACGCCGGAACCTAGGCGTCACCCGCCCGTTTGGGCGAGGCAATCCACCATGCTTCGGCATGGCATGGAGGCCTCGCCCGGACGGGCTTTCCATTTGGGGGACTCGTGATAGATGGGTTAGATTTTAGCTCAGCAGCGATTGCTTGGCTGTGTACTCGGCGGGGAGCTTGATTTTGAACATGGTCCCCTTGCCCGGAGTGCTCTCGACGACGATGGTGCCGTGATGGAGGTCGACGATGCGTTTGGCAATGGAGAGGCCGAGGCCGTAGCCGTTAATTTTGTGCTTGGAGCGGGAACGATCGGCGCGGTAGAAGCGGTCGAAGATGTGGGGAATGTCGGCGGGCTTGATGCCGACGCCTTCGTCGGCCACGCTCATTCTTACGAAGTGGTTCGACGGTTGAGCTCCCAGACTGATGGTGGATTCGGGTGGGCTGTATTTAATGGCATTGTCGAGCAGAATGGCGACGAGTTCAATGAGGCTGTCGCGGTCGCCGGCGACGGTTAATTCACCCGTAACCGTGGCGATGTTGAGCTTGCGCTCGGTGATGAGGGCCTGGAAGCGGTGGATGGCCTCACTGAAGAGGTCGGCCACCGGCACCTGGCTGACGGCCGCGGGATCGAGCCCGCCCTCGAAGCGGGCGAGGCGCAGCAGACCGGATGAGAGCGCCTCGAGCTTGGCGATCTCTTCGAGGTTACTGGTGAGCAGCTCGCGGGCCTCGGCGGCGGTGAGCTGCTTTTGGCGCAGCGCTACCTCGATCTCGGAGCGCATGGCGGTGAGAGGGGTGCGCAGCTCGTGGGAGGCGTCGGCGGTGAACCGGCCCTGGGCTTCCATGGCGTGATGGATGGGGCGCAAGGTACGGCGGGCCAGGAAGTACGAAGCCGCGCCGCCGAGCAGCAGGGTGGACAGGTTGAGCGCGAGGAGCCGCAAAATGATGCGGCGCTGGTCGAGGTCGAGCTGGCGATCGAGCGCTTGGAGGAATTCGGTCCGACGGGGCTCAAAGGCTCCCGGAAGCGGCAGCCGCATCACGGCGGTGCGTTGATGGTCGGCGTTTTCGGTGATTTGGGACACCGATTCGCGATACAATGCCAAACTAAAAAGACTCGAGAGTACGAGGATGATACCCAGGTACCAGAGGGTAAGTTTAAAAATGGCGGAAGGAATCATTCGCTTGAAGTGGAGAGCTTGTAGCCGAAGCCTCGAACGGTGTGGATTAGTTCTGGACCTTTGAACGGGCGCTCAATTTTGCCCCGCAGATATCCAATATACACCTCTAGGGTGTTGGGGAGGATATCGGCATCGTAATCCCAAACGTGGCTGATGATGTTGGTTTTGGAGAGAATGCGGTTTTGGTTGCGCAAGAGGTATTCGAGCAGAGCGTATTCGCGCTGCGACAGCTGAATGCGACGGCCGTCGCGTTTGACCTCGTAGGTTTGGGTATCGAGACTGAGATCGGCGAGCTCGAGCACGTTGCCGACGTGATCTTGGGGCCGGCGCAGCAGGGCACGAATGCGGGCTAGGAGCTCCTCGAAGGCAAAGGGCTTTACGAGGTAATCATCGGCGCCGGAACCAAGGCCCTCGACGCGGTCGGAGATTTTGTCCTTGGCGGTGAGCATGAGGATGGGCGTGCGGATACCGGCGGCGCGGACCTCTTTGCATATCTCGACGCCGTCGAGCAGGCCGGGGAGCATGCGGTCGAGGATGATAACGTCGTACTCGTCGGTGAGAGCGCTCGAGAGGCCCTCATCGCCGTCGTACACGGCGTCGACGGCGTACGACTCCTGCTCGAGGCCCCGCTTGATGGCGCCGGCGATTTTGTGCTCGTCTTCTACGACTAGGATTCTCATGGGGGCATTGTACGCTGGTTTGGCTGAGATTGCGCTGAATTGAGGACGGCCGCAGGCGGTGGGCTGCGGCAAACTGGCGCTCCTGGGCGACGAACTCGACCTGAGTTTGGCATTGTGGGAGCGGTGGTTGTCTGGCGTCTTCGGCGTCGCGCCAGTTTGCCTCCGCGCCACCCCACTGCACCCCTATGTTGCTACTGGTAGAGGAACTCGCGGGTGAGGGGGAGGTGGGGGTTGGGGCCGGGCGTCATGACGAATTGCGACAGCGTGAGGTCGGAGTAGCGGAAGCCGGCGATGGAGCCTCCGAGGTAGAGGCGCCACATGCGGTAAAAGCGTTCGTCGTACATGGCTTTGACCTCGTCGCGGTGGGATTCGAAACGCCGAAGCCACTCGTCGAGGGTGAGGGCGTAGTGGTAGCGCAGGTTTTCGTAATCTTGGAGCTCGAAGCCGTGAGCTTCCATGAGCTTGGTGGTTTCGGCCACCGTGGGCAGGAAGCCGCCGGGGAAGATGTATTTGTCGATCCAGGCGTCGTTGGGCTGGAGATGCTCGGTGGAGATGGTGTGCAGCACGCTCAGGCCGTTTGGCGCGAGCATCTGTTTGACAGCGCGGAAGTAGCCGGCATGGTTGCGGTAGCCCACGTGCTCGTACATTCCGACCGATACGATGCGGTCGAACTTGAGGTCGCGGGCCGCTAGGTCGTGGTAGCTAATGAGCTCGATCGTGATGCGATCTTTGAGCCCGGCGGCAGCGACGCGCTCAGTGGCAAGCTTGAATTGCTCGGCGCTCAGCGTAATGCCGCGGCCGCGGAGGCCAGGGGTCTTCTGGGCCGCGGCGATGAGCAATTGGCCCCAGCCGCAGCCAATGTCGAGCAAGGTTTGGCCTGGGCTGAGCTGCAGTTTACGCAAAATGTGTTCGACTTTTTGGCTTTGGGCAGCCTCAAGTGTATCATCAGCGTGCCTGAAATAGGCGCAGGAGTAGGTCATGGATTTGTCGAGCCAGAGACGGTAAAAATCGTTTCCGAGATCGTAGTGGTGCTGGATGAGGTGGCGCTGGCGCCCGGGCCGGTTGGGCTGGCGGCGGCGCAGATTGCTCAATTTGGTGAGCGCGGCGAAGGCGGACCGGTTTTCGGCGATCAGCCGGCCGATTTGGGTGATATCCCCGGCGATGTCGATCGCGCCGTCCATATAGGCTTCCCCAAAGCCGAGCGTGAACTGCCGCATGATTGCCCGCACCGCTCGGGGGTGATGGAGGATAAGCTCAAAGTAGGGCTTGGCAGGGCCATAATGGGTCGTGGTACCATCCCAATAATGGACCGTGACACCGCCAGATTTGAGGCGGCGGAGGAGTTTATCGAAGAGAGTTCTCTCGAACATGCCCCTACTATACACCGGCGCATGATATTTGCTGCGGTTGGCTAGCTCTCCTGACTGACGAACTCTACCTAGTCGTTAGCATCCTGGGCCGATGGTTGTCAGGCGTCAGATTGCGTCGAGCTAGCCAACCTCCGCTTTACCGTTGCTAGGAGCGAACCAGCGTCTGCCAGCTCAAGCCATCTTCATCGTCAATATAGGGATCGCCGGTTTTTTTGAAACCTAATTTACTTAGGAGCAGAGGGCTAACTTGGTTATCGATGATATGACGAGCGTATATGCGCTTATGCCCTTGGGATTCGAGGAATTCAATGGCTGCCTGAAGCGCGGCATGTCCAACCCCTTGTCCGCGGGCCGAGGGGTCGCCAATCATGATCGAGACGACGGGCCCTTTGAGATTGCCCCAGCCGTGCCGGTCAACCCAAACTGAACCGACTATCTGGTTTTTGACTCGAATCATCCAGTTGTACTGGTTGGGGTTTTCGAGGAAGACCTGGATGCGTTTGGTTTCCTGGTCTAGGTCTGAGGGCTGATTGATTGAATCCATCACGCCCATCATTTTGAGGGTATGCCGGCCACGCGGACCAGCCAGCCAGGTGACGCCTAGAGGAGCGTCGCGGATGACGTCGGGCGCCACTAGCTGAATGGTCGGGTCGGTGGTGGAGAGTTCTTTGATGAACATACTCGTAGTATAGGCAGATTTGGCCCTGGATACGACTATGGAGCGGGCAGAATCTCGATGAGCGCCAGGTTGTAGCGGTCGGCGGTGGGGGCGGTGTCGTTGATGGTAACAACGGTGCCGGCGGCCGGGGTGACGGCGGTGCGGCGCTGGACCCAGAGGGTGTCGCCGGTGCTCGTGAGGAACTCATCGACTTTGGTTTGGGCGGTACCGACCGTGCGGGCGACGGCGTTGTCCCAGTCGTTGCCAACGGCCCAGACCCAGGAACCCGCGCGGGTGGTGGTGAGGCTGGCAGTGGCGGCGCCGGTGGCGGCACTGGCTCCGGCGGTGGCGCCGATGGTCGTGAGGTCGGCGCCCTTGAAGGCGGTGACGACGAGGGAGCTGCGGTAGGAACCGGTGCGGGTGGCTTTGGCCGTGGCATTCGTGAGCTTGGCGGCGGCCGGGGCGGTCCAGATCTCGGAGGTGCCGGCCTGGGTGTTTTGGCGCTTGCGCAGGGTCCAGGTGAGGCCGGTGGTGGTGACGGAGCTAAAGGTGGAGGCGCCGCTGGGGCCGTCGGAGGAGACGAAGGCTACGAGGAGCTCGCCTGGGCCGGCGGTGGTGAAGGCCGGCGAGGTGATGGTGGTAGCGGCCGTGGTGGTGTGGACGGCCACTTGGGTGTCGACGGCGAGCGTGACGACCGGGGCCGGCGTGGTGACGGTGGCGGTGTTGGACGCGGCGCTCACGTTGCCGGCGGCGTCTTGGGCAGTCACAGTGTAGGAGTAGCTGGTGCCGGCGGCGACCGTGGTGTCGGCATAGCTCGTGCTCGTAGTGGTGCCGATTTGGGTTCCGCCGCGCAGGACATTGTAGCGAGTGACGCCGACGTTGTCGGTGCTGGCGGTCCAGCTGAGGTTGACCTGCGTGCCGGTGGGCGCGGTGGCGGTGAGGGCGCTGGGGGCCGACGGCGGCGTGGTGTCGGGCGTGGGCGTGGTGGCCGTGGCGGTGTTGGACGCGGGCGAAAGGTTGCCGGCGGCATCGGTGGCACGCACGGTGTAAGCGTAGCTGTTGCCGGCTAGCAGGGCGGTGTCGGCATAGGTGGTGCCAGTGGTGGTGCCGACCTGGGCGCCGTCGCGGAAGATTTGGTAGCCGGTGACGGCGATGTTGTCGGTAGCGGCGGTCCAGGCGAGGTTCACCTGGGTGAAGCTGACAGCCGTGGCGGTGAGACCGGTGGGCGCGGTGGGCGCTTGGGTGTCGGGCACGGGAGGTGTAATGGTGGCGGTGTTGGAGGCAGCGGAGAGGTTACCGGCGGCATCGGTGGCTTCGACCGTGTAATTGTAGGTGGTGCCGGTTACTACATTAGCGTCCGAGTAGCTCGTGCCGGTGGCGGTGTCGAGGGGTTGGCCGTCGCGGAAGATGAGGTAGCTGGTGACACCGACGGCATCGCTGGAGGCGCCCCAGGATAGGTTGACTTGCGGCCCGGCAACGGCCGTGGCGGTGAGGCTCACGGGCGCGGTGGGGGCGGTGGTGTCGGGAACAGTGGCGGTGGCTGGGTCGGAGCTGGCCGATGTGTTGCCGGCGGCGTCGGCGGCGGCCACGACGTAGCTGTAGGTGCTACCGCCGGTGGCGGTGGTGTCGGAGAACGTGGTGCCGGTGGGTTGAGCTATGACGGCGCCGTTTCGCTTCACGAGGTATTTTGTGACAGCGGTGTCGTCGGCGGCGGCGGTCCAGCTGAGGTCAACTTGGTTGGGCAGGGTGACGCTGGCGGTGAGGCCGGTGGGTACGCTGGGAGCCTGGGTGTCGGGCGTGGGGGTGGTGATAGCGGCCGCATTAGAATCGAGCGAAACGTTGCCGGCCGCGTCGACGGCGCGCACGGTGTAGGTGTAATTCGTGTTGAAGGTGAGGGCGGCGTCGCTAAAGGTGGTGCCCGTGGCGGTGCCGATTTGGACGCCGTCGCGGAAGACCTGGTAGCCGGTGACGGCGACGTTGTCGGTAGCGGCGGTCCAGTTTAGATTGGCCTGGGTAAAGCTAATGGCCGTAGCGGTGAGGCCGGTGGGGGCCGACGGGGCCTGGGTGTCGGCCGGAGTAGGGGTGGTAAAGGTGTTGTCGGCCGAGGTGGCCAGGTTGGCCGCGGCGTCGGCGGATTTGACGCGGTAGTGGTAAGTGGTGGCGGAGGCCAGGTCGGGAACTACCTGGGTGTGAGCAGTGGCCAGGCTGCTGTTGAGCGTGGTGGAGCTGCCATACGCGGTGGTGGGACCGAATTCGATCTGCGAGGTGGCGGGCTCGCTCGTGGTCCAACTGACCGTGGCGCCGTTGGGGTTCACGCCGGAGACGCTTATGCCCGAGATGACGGGCGGGGTGGTGTCGGCAGTGGACTGGCCGGTGAAGCTGACGTTGTCGAAGGTGGCGGTGCCGAGCGCGGACGGGTTGTGCGAGGTGACGGCCAGGCCAACGTAGGCGGTGGTGCCGAGGCTAACGGTAGCACTGCCCATGCTGGTCCAGGCGGTGCCGTTGGTGGATTTGGAGGCGGTAATGGTGGTGCCGGCGCGCACGAGGCGCATCCAATATGGCACGGTGGCCGCGGCGCCGTTGACGTAAGTGGTGCTGCCACCGGTGGCGGTGCGGTAGTCAAAGGCTGCACCGTGGCCGGGGGTCATGGCGGCTAGCGTCTCTTTGGCGCCGGGGGCGAGGGTGTCGCGGATCATGACGCCGGCTAGCGCCCAGGGGTCGGTGTTTTGCTGCGTGACGACGCGGGCTTTGATCTCGCCGTCGCCGGTCATTTGCTGGTAGCCGAATTGGAACGAGTCGGCAGTGCCCCAGATATCGGTGCCGCCACCCTTCACGGTAATGGCGCTGCCCGCGGCAGCAGTGGAGCCGGCTACGCCGGTGGTGCCAATGTCGGCGCCGGTCCAGGTACCACCCTGGGAGGCACCGTTGACGGTGACGCTAACGGTATTGGAGTTGCTACTGGCGTTTTGGTTGTCGTAGGCGCGAGCGCTGAAGGCGTAGCTGCCGGCGGGTAGAGCGGCGGCGGCAAAGGTATAAGGCGTGGTGGTGACAGTGCTCACGAGGGCGCCGTTTTGGTAGAATTCGACCTTGGTGATGGTGCCGTCGGGGTCGCTGGCGGCGGCCGTGACGTTGAAGCTGGCCGGTGCGGTGTAGGTGGTGGCGCCGGTGCTGAGGCTCACGTTGGGAAGCAGGTTGGTGGGGGTACCGTTGAGTGCGATGGTGACGTTTTTGCCCGTATCGCGGCGCACGCGTACCACGCTTTGAGCGGCGTCGTAGGTCCAGCCCTCGGCGGCCAGGTCGCTGCGCTGAGCGAGGCTAACGCCATTGATCGCGACGCCGGTGGGGGCGCTGGCGACTTTGATGACCTCGGTGCCGGCGGCCTCAAAGGCGGAGTAGCTGAGCTGCGACGGGCCGTACGTGACGTTCGTGACCACGGAGCTGGTTTGGAGCAGGTGGTTTTGGCCGGCGGGGGCGAAGTCGGGCGAACCGCCCATGGCTACCATCATGCCGCGGATGAAGTCGCCGTAGCCGTCGGTGAACCAGGCGTTGTTGATCTCGGGGCCGTCAATGACCACGCCGTTGTCGCGGGCCATGTAGGTGGCCCAGTTGCAGGCGCGGTAGGCTTTTTCTTTGGCAGCGAGGTCGCCGGTGCGCTGGTAGAGCAAGGCGTTCACATCGCAGTAGCGGCTGGTGTGGCTACCCATGGGGTGGGCAAAATCGGCCTGTTCCTGGATGGTGTTGGCGCCGAAAGCGGGTACGGCAAAGTTTTGCTCGGTCCAGGCGATCAGCCCGCGCACGTGCGTCTCCCAGTTGGCGTCGTACTCGGGGTGCTGCAAGAGGTAGCGGGCGGTCATTATGGAGTTCATTTGGGTGTTGTTATTGGCGCCGGGATGGAAATCGACGTCCTCGAAGTAGGTGCTCCAGTTGTTGCTTTGCATAGGGTACTGCATGAGCCAGTTCCAGGCGGTGGTGCGGGCGGACTGATACGAGGCGGTGTTGCCCTGACCGAGCGCAATGAGATTGTCGAGCAGCTCGATGGGGCTGATGGTGTGGGCGGTGTATTGCTCTTTGATGGTGTTGTCGGAGGCCTTCACGCGGAAGGGCCACGGCGACTGGGTGGCGTTGCCGGCGCGCACGTGGCTGGCGAGGGCATTGGCAGCATTGATGGCGGCGGTGAGGTACTTCTGCTCGCCGGTGATCTTGTACAGCTGCACGAAGGCGACGCCGAGCTCGCCGACTTTGTCGGGCTCGATCACGCCCACGCCGTCACCGACGCCGTCGGAATTGCCGCGGCTAGCGCCGGCGTAGGTGGTGTTGCCGTAATCGCTGCTGGCGTAGGGTACGTTTGACCAATTGTCGCCGGCAGCAGTCATGCCGTGATCCAGGTGGTATGTGACGGAATTTTCGACCAGCGTGAGCACGCGGGCGTCACCGGAATATTGGTAGTATTGGAGCGCGGATTCGGTGAGCATGGCATTGGTGCCGGCCGGGTTGTGGGGGTTGAACGACAGCTCACGCGTGTCGGGGTTGAAGTAGGAGTGGGTGTAGAAGCCAGGCAGGCCGTGCTCGTCGGTGGGGACGTTATTAAGGAGGAAATTCCAGGCGCTGGCGGCCACGGTGGCATAGGCCTGGTCTTGGTTGGGCACCCACGACACGATTTTGCTTTGATCGTCGACCATGACGGTGTGGGTGTTGATCGAGGAGCCGGTGGGGGTGGAGGCGTGTGCGCCGGGCACGGGCAGCGTGAGACCGGATAGGGTTAGTAGGGCGATCAGGGCAATTGCAGCGGCACGTTTCAAGCGGTTCACTTCGACCTCCTCAGTAAGTTTGCCCATTATATAGGGAAAATCCCAAATAATACAGGACTCTGGTGGGGTCGAATCCTAGTATTTATCTTTGTTTTATGTTATAATGCGGTTTGTCCTGAACCTTGACCGAGAGGGTGAGCAATATGTCCGACTACACGCCCGAGACCCCGAAGCAAGCCGCTGAGCGTCTTGCCCAACACGAGAAGGACTACTGGGAGCGCCACGACGCGGCGCAAGCGGAGCGCCTGGTGGCAGGGGCGCCACGCAAGGCCGCCGACGCCATCTGGGCCGCTCTGGAGCGGGCCGAGCGCGGCGGCTGGAACGGCAACAAACTGACACTCCAGTGGAGCGACAGCTTCAGCCGGGTGGGGTTTGATCTGTTCGAGCGCGAGCTCACCCAGCAGCGCCCGCGCTGGACAGCTCAGATCGACGGGCAGGGACAGTTCGTCGAGCCCACCATCGTGGTGACCAGGCCCGCTTCGGCGGCGCCAGGCCAGCGCGTCGTCGGCGGTATCGCAGGCGTGATCGGGAAGTTGCTTGGCGGCAAGTAGCCGCGCGTTCAAGACGAGATGGGGGCATGGGAGCGAACGGTCTCCACACCCCCGGCGGCTAGAGGTAATCTCTGGCCGCTTTTTTGCGCAGTGATTGACCAGGCCGAGTCGCATCGCTATAATCTCGTAGTATCACCCGATGGGGCCAGCCCACATTGTGATCCGGAGTAGCTCAGTGGTAGAGCAGTTCGCTGTTAACGAATTGGTCGTCGGTTCGAGCCCGACCTCCGGAGCCAGGAATTATTTGATGAATAACGGCTTTACAAAGCCGTTATTTTGTTGGTTTATCTACACGACCGACCATAAATTTGACGGCGTCATTCATATTGACCGGGGCGATTTCGATTTCTGGATGTCTGGATTGGAATACGCGAAATATCTCATCAGAGAAGGCCTGTCCGACCGTTGGCACCTTATCAAAGTCCAAAATAATTCTTCTGAATTTATCGAGTCCTACTAAGACTCTTCGAGCCTGAGACCTTGAGACATATATTGTCCCCATTGTGTAAAGTCTAATCTTTACTTCTGTCTGGTCGAAGGCAGGTTCTTCCGGGTCAACCTGATATCCTGCAAAGACTTCGCTCAGATGGCGCTTGGATTTTGTGCTGATTTGAAATGTAACTTGTGTCCCTCGAACGTCAGCCTTAACTTCCTCTACAAATACGTCATTAATAACATTATCAATGCGCAGTCTCAGCCCATAGCTTTCAAGCACAAAGAGGTCGCCGGCTTTCGAAGTAAAGAAAATGCCCTCACCCGAATGGGCTTGAGGTGCGGTGGTAGTTTTTCCTTTTAGAAGGTCTTGTATGGCTTCGAGTTCCGAAGCAAGCCCTCGCTTAGCCATAACATTTCTAAACACTCCTACGCCGAAATCTCTCACGACAAAGGTGAGGTTATCTTTTTGCTGCTGGATTTCAACTTCAATGTTTTTACTTCCCGAATGCTCAATGGCATTGTTAAGCATTTCTGAGAAAGCATATGCAAGAACGCTTTGAATATTCTCTCTGAGGGTATTTAAGAAAGGCTTTTCTTTCTTAATAGCGTCAAAGACTTCATATTCTTCAAGGCTGACGTTAGCCAAGCGCTTTTTTATTCTCTTGCCTAGTGTGTCTGCGTATTTTGGCAAGGCATAAATAGACCATCTGCCCGAGCCTTCCCTAACTAGGGCGCCATCGGATACCATTGAGTTAATTACTGTACTGACATACGAACGAGCGGCGCCATCGTTAATGGCGGCCATTACGTCGGCCGTCTTAAAGTGCTTTTTAGCCTCGGCTACTTCTAAGATTTGTTCTTTTAAGCCCATATCTTCCTCTAATTCTATGTTAGGTTCTATTTTACTCTATGTTAGGTTCTATGTCAACTCTATGTTAGTTGTATGTTAGGTTCTTTGTTAGGCATAAGCTATTTCTCTATGTCAGCATCCTAGTGCCCTATGTTGGGTTCTTTGTTAGGTTTCGCTTCTCAAAGCAGTTCTGACTTCCGATACGACTCGGAGCCAGGAATTATATGACAAAAGAGGCCTTTGTGGGCCTCTTTTTGATGGACTTCAATTAATCTCTCGTAGTGGTAATATCTGATACACCGTAGAGACAGATAAGGACCCTCATGGAAGCAAGCGCACAGCCAAACCTGAATAGTGCCCGACATAAGCTTGAGCGGGCAAAAATTCTATTGGGCGAGATGACTAATACGACTCAGTTATTTTACGGTAGCAGACCCTATGACGTAGCCATTGTTGATAACAAAAAAACAGGGTTACGAGAATGGCAGGTGGTTTCGGTTCGGGAAATCCCGGCAGAACTGCAAACGCAAGCCGGTGATGTGATACATAATTTGCGTACTGCGCTCGATCATTTAAACTACGCCCTTATCTTGTCCAATGGTGTCGATCCTGGGCGAGCCACCGAGTTTCCGATATTTAAGGATGCCGAATCATACGCTAACGGCGTCTTACAAAAAACCCGAGGAATGTCTTCCGAGCATATCGCTACGATTACTGGCCTTGCCCCATACGAGGGCGGGAATAACTCGCTTTGGTTGATTCACAAGCTGGATATCACCGATAAACACCATTTCATGCTATCTATCTCGGCCAATCATCAGGCTGTGGTGGTAGACCTTGGCGCTCACTTCCGCAAAGCATTTGCTGATGAGCCAGGCATGGAGTGGACGCAGGATACCCCATCCGTGCAGATTGGGTTAGTCCCAGACGATAAAGTGGTGATATCCGAAGGAGTCGTACTTTTCTCGACTCCTTCAGGCGACACGTCGCACGATGATACACAGTTTGATATTCAGCTCGCTTTTAATGTTGATGGCATCGTTCACTCCGAGCCGCTAATCCCAACTCTAACCAGATTAGCAGAATGCGTTGAGGACGTACTGGCTCACTTCTAACGCCGCTTGCTATGCCGAGCGGGTTATTTTTCCAGATAGGCACTCACTATGACGATTTTCTGGTCAAGCTCGGCTACATAGTCGCTTGACCCATCTAGCCGCTGTTTGGCCGCCTGAATTTCTTGAATTTCAGCCTGGATTATCTCTTGCACATCCATGTAGGAAAGTTGCTTTCTCGGCGCTTCGGTCGATCCTACACCGACGCTGGCCCCCGCGATGCTGCTGGATGCTATATGGCTTTGATCCGCCGGCACTGCCTCTGCATTAGATATCCTAGCCAGTAGAGACCGAAGCGCACTCACTTCAACGCTCTTTCGAGCCTTCGTGGCGGCAATCATGTTGGCTTTAATTTTTGTAGTTAGCTTATGGGCCTGGGCGTCTTCCATGGCGTAATTATACAACTGCCGTGGGGACCCCAGAGCGGCTAGTCCACCAGTTCGGGCATGAGCGCCTGTTTTTGTCTTGCTCGTACATGCGCGCGCCCGGCATTGCTGGTATAACGGTAGTGACAGCATTAATAGAGGGCGCGCCATGGCACAAAAAATTACCCCCAATTTATGGTTTGGCGGGAATGCCAAGCAGGCAGTGGATTTTTATGTATCGGCGGTTCCGGATAGCCGCATCACCGACACCACCCACTACCCCGAGAGCGCGGAAGACGGGCTGGCCGACTTTCAGAAAGACTTAGCCGGACAGGTGCTCACGATAGCATTTGAGCTGAGTGGCCAGGAGTTTGTGGCCATTAATGCCGGGTCTGAGTTTAAATTCAACCCGTCGATTTCGTTTATGGTGAACTTTGACCCGTCGCGCGACGATGCGGCGGCTGAGCATCTCGACGAGCTATGGGGCAAGCTGATCGAGGGCGGCGAAGCCCTCATGGCGCTCGACGAATACCCGTACAGCAAGCGTTACGGCTGGGTGAGGGATCGCTACGGACTCACCTGGCAGCTGAGCCTGGCGAAGCCGGAGGGCGAGCCACGTCCGTTTATTGTCCCCGCTTTGATGTTTGGCGCGGGCCACGTCAACCAGGCCGAGGAGGCTATCAAGTTGTATACGTCGGTCTTTAAGGACTCGCAGACCGGTACGATGGCGCGCTACGACAAAGACACGGGGCCGGCTAAAGCCGGGTCGCTCATGTTCGCTGATTTCAGGCTGGGAGACCAATGGTTTGCTGCCATGGACTCGGGCGTGGGGCAGGATTTTACTTTTAACGAGGCGGTATCGCTATCGGTGGCCTGCGAGGACCAAGCTGAAATTGATTACTTTTGGGGCAAACTCTCGACCGTGCCGGAGGCGGAGCAATGTGGCTGGTGCAAAGACCAGTTTGGGGTGAGCTGGCAGGTAGCGCCGGCGAATGTGGACGAGCTCATGCGGCGACCGAAAGCCTTTGCTCATATGATGGAAATGAAAAAGCTCGTGATTGCGGATTTCTAGCCCACTATGAATGATGCCGAAAAAGCCAAGCGCTTGATCGAGACAAACGTGCACATGACGCTAGCGACGGCGGATGCCGACGGTAAGCCATGGGCTTCGACATTATTCTTTGCCCCCGATAAGGACTTCAACTTGTACTGGGTTTCGGCCAAAGCTGCCCGCCACTCCAGCAACGTGCGCGCCAGGTCACAAGTGGGGATAGTTATTTTTGGCCAAGAGCCGCCGACAAATTCTGGGGGTGTTTACTTTGATGCCGAGGCAGTCGAGCTGGAGAGCCCGGCCGACATTGATATTGCTATTGCGGCGCTGCATACCCGGCCACAACCGGATAAATTTACTATTGGCAGCCCGGCCGAGGTGACGGGCGAGGCGTCATGGCGCATTTATAGGGCTGCCCCTAAAGAAATTAGTTTGCGCGCTGACGGCGTCGATACCTCAAGCGGCCAAGCAATCACCGTCAGGAGGCCAGTGCTGCTTTGACGTCCTCCACGCCTTGGAGTCGGACTATTTACATTGGCATAAGTCGATTCGGAGAGCCCGAAGTACGGTTTTGTAGGACCCTATTTTGCTTGATCACGAATAATAGCCAGCGTAGCTTTTACAGACGGATTATCACTTGGCATATAGATAACTCGATCCCCATAGAGTTCCTCTAATGCTCTGAAGAATTCGTCAGCCCAAGAGGGTGCAAGAGAAATAACGCTACTAAAGTCGATCTCTACATTGCTTTCGTTGGGGTTTAATGTTGGGAGTATTGCCGCAAAGGCCTCTTTGCCCGCTGGGCGGGAAGTAAGAACATCTCCGAATTTTTTTAGTTCGATTCTCATAATTAATACTCAATTCTAGCTAATGTGCCGCGAATGAAGTGATCTGCAAGCCTTACTCTTAGTTCTTTAGGACCTTCCTTCTCAATTGTGGCGATTGCTACACCCGACTGCAAAGCAATTCCTATTGGATTCTGTGTCGCTACTGTCCGCACAAACTTCAGGCCATTTCCTCTTTGTTCGGGGGTTCTGCCAGATACAAACTCTGTCATAGCAACCGTTAGTGCTTCAATATCATCTTTCATTTCTGGACGCACCCTCAATAATGTCGCTTTAATTCCCACCCCTCGGTCGGCTAGTACAACGATGCGCCTATTTAGATCGTAACTGAAAAATAGGCCTGGGATATCGGGCCAATTTCCTAAGTTATGGTCGAATGAATTATTACCTATTTCTCCTGCCATCGCAGTAACTAGAGATGCCGCTACGGATGTTTCGGGGTTTTGGTTTATAAGATTGGCCATTCGGTCTAACCTGGCCCTAAATCTATCCTGCGTATCGGAGTAGTCTGCCGGCGGGAGATTTGGCGCCACGTCACTTGCTGCCCATATTTGGGCCAATCTAAAAAGCTCGGCGTTATAACGTTCAAGCGCGTCTCGGTGATAGTATCGGTGACCGCCGGGACTCTTAAGAGCCGGCAGCTTCCCTGACTCATCCCAGCGCCGTAAGGTCATAACCGTAACACCCAAATACTTTGCGGCCTCACTTATCGGAACTAAATTGTTGTTTTTAGGCATGCTTAGATTTTGCACTAAAACTATACAAAATGTCAAATATCTATACATTTTTGGTCGGTTTCTCTGTTTTTGTATATATTTTACGCATTATACGATTATGATATTGTTCTACGCATGAGGATTGTTACTGCCGGGTCGCGGTATATGGATATAGACGCCTATGCGGGGGCGATTGCTTATGCTGAACTCCTGCAAGCTCGGGGCGAGCAGGCGCAGGCCGTTAGCACGGCGGTCTGGAACGAAAGCATCAGTCAGACGGTGCGGTCGTGGCGGGCGCCGCTCAATACCACCTACACGCCCAACGACACAGACATGTTTACGCTCATCGACATCTCCGACCCGGAGCATTTCGACCGGTTTGTGGATCTGGCCAGAGTGGACGAGGTGATCGACCATCACCCAGGTTTCGAGCAATATTGGCAGGAGCGAATTGGCGATAAGGCCCATATTGAGTTTATCGGTGCGGCTTGCACGCTAGTTTACGAGCGGTGGGTGGCGGCAGGGTTGGCCGATACCATGAGCGAAACGAGCGCGAAGCTGCTGGTATCGGGCATTTTGGACAACACCTTGAACTTTAAGGCGCACGTTACGACCGAGCGTGATCGGACCGCCTATAGAGCGCTAGTCGCCCACGCCGACATTCCCGACGGCTGGACCGCTCAATACTTCACCGAGTGCCAGGAAGCGATCTTGGCCGATGCCACGACGTCTATTCGTAATGACTCCAAAATTCTGACCTTCAAGACGTTTCCGCGCCCGCTTGGCGTTGGCCAGCTGGTGGTGTGGGATGCGGCTGAAGTGGTGAGCCGGCACCAGGCCACCATCGAGCAGGAGCTGGCGGCGATGAAGCCCGAATGGTTCGTGAATGTGGTGAGTGTCAATGAGGGCAGCAGCTACTTCGTCTGCCAAGACCCAGCCGTGCAGGCCTGGGTATCGGACTTGCTGGGCGTGAAGTTTGAGGGCGATGTAGCCAGGGCCGACCGCATGTGGCTGCGCAAGGAAATTATTAAGCAGGACCTGGAATGATGTTGAAGTTTTCTTTCGAGAAGCTCGTTCGCGATAAAATTGTGGAGCGAATTGCTGACGGTGGCCGGCCGTCTTTTCGTAAGCTTGAGAAGGACGAACATAAAGAGCGGTTGGTGGAAAAGATTGCGGAAGAAGCGCAAGAAATATTAACTGCTCGCCCAGAAGAGGTGGCATCGGAGATCGCCGATGTGCAGCAGGCGCTCGATGACTTGCGCGAACTGCTGGGCGTGGGTGCGGAAGAGGTATCGAAGGCTCAGGCTAGCAAAAACGAAAAGTATGGACCGTTTCGGCTCGGCTTGTATGTTGAGTGCGTTGAAGTTGGCGAAAATGATACCTGGGTTGAATACTATCGAAACAACGCCGACCGCTACCCGGAGATTACGTGAGCAGGATGACTCCGAAGCCAGGCATTGATTATATCGGCGTGGCGGCTGGAGCGATGATTTTCAATCATAATGGTGAGCTTTTTTTGGCTAAGCGGAGCCAAAATGTGAAGAATGAGCGCGGATGCTGGGAGACGCCGGGTGGCGGTGTAGAGTTTGGCGAGACGCTGGAGGAGGCGGCGCGACGCGAGATTTTGGAAGAATACGGGGTGGAGATTGAAATCGTGGATACCTTTCCGGCGGTCGATCACTTGATTCCGGCGGAAGGCCAGCACTGGGTGGCGGTGACGTTTTTGGCGACCCTGAAGCCGGACCGGGAGCCCCGCATCATGGAGCCGGAAAAATGCGACGAGATCGGGTGGTTTGCACTGGATGCGTTGCCGACTCCCCTATCGATTATTACTCAGGTTGACTTGCGGCTCTATCGGGCGCGGCCGGCGATGGATCAGGAAAATGTTAATGATTGAGGATTTGGGAGGGGTATATGAAGCAGTATGATTTGGTGGTTTTGGGCAGCGGCGGCGCGGGGTATCGCGTGGCGATGCGGTGCCGGGCGGCGGGGTGGCGGGTAGCGGTGATCGAGGCCAACCAGGTGTGGGGCGGGACGTGCGACAACCGCGGGTGCATCCCAAAGAAGGTGTTGGTGGGCGTGGCCGAGATGGCGGATGCGGGCCGGCGGTTTGGGGAGCTGGGGATTGTGACGAAGCCGGCGCAGCTGGATTGGGGGCAGTTGATCAAGTTTAAGGATACGTTTACCGGGCCGGTGTCGGGCGAAACGAAAGAGGCGCTGGAGAAGGCGGGGGTGGAGCTGTACGAGGGCGCGCCGAAATTTGTGAATGAGACGACCGTGGAGGTCAACGGCGAGCGGCTGGAGGCCAAGCATGTTCATATCGCCGTGGGGGCGGCGCCGATGGAGCTGGACCTGGCCGGGGCGGAGCATTTGGTGACGAGCGATGATTTTTTGAGTCTGCCCGAGTTGCCGCAACGGATGGTGTTTGTGGGCGGCGGGTATGTGTCGTTTGAGCTGGCGCACGTGGCGGCGCGGTTTGGCGTGAAGGTGACGATTTTGCATCGCGACGAGCGGCCGCTCGGGGTATTTGACCTAGACGCAGTGAAGACGCTGGTGGCGGCGTCGCGGGAGGCCGGCATTGAGGTGGTGCTGGGAGCGGCGGCTGAGCGGATCGAGCAGACGGCCAGCGGCGTGGTGGTGCACACGGATGGCGGCGGGCGGCACGAGGCGGATGTGGCGGTGCACGGCGCGGGGCGGGTGCCGGCGATTGCGGGCCTGGATCTGGAGGCTGCGGGCGTGGCCTACGAGCGGCGCGGGGTGAGCGTGAACGAGCACCTGCAAAGCACCACGAACCCGCGGGTGTACGCGGGCGGTGATGCGGCCGCCGCGGGGCCGCCGCTGTCCCCCATTGCCCGGCTGCATGGGACGATCGTGGCGGACAACCTGCTCGGCACGCCCACGAAGCAGCCGGATTACCGCTCGACGCCGAGTGTGGTGTTTACGGAGCCGCCATTGGCAATGGTGGGCCTCACGGAGCACGCGGCGGCCGAACAGGGCCTGGACGTGCGGGTGCACACCGAGGATATGTCGGGGTGGTTCGACGCCAAGCGCACCAACTTGAAGCATACGATGTCGAAGACGCTGGTGGAGGCCAAGACAGGCAAAATCGTGGGGGCGCACCTGGTCGGCAATCACGCCGAGGACATCATTAACCTGTTTGCGCTGGCAATCGAGGCGGGGCTGACGGTGGAGCAATTCCAGGCGCCGATTTACGCGTTTCCGTCGCCTAGCGATGATGCGCGATCGATGCTGTGATGAATCGCGATTTCGACGGGGTAATTCGTGCGGTGCGGAACGGGGATGCGGCGGCGATTCGGCCGATTCTGGACGAGTGGGTGCTGGCGGACGATATCAGCGCCATCTTGGAGGCGGTACGCCGGAGTGCGGCGGGCGACTCCGAGCGGCAGTACCTGGTAGCAGAGTCGGGTGATGGGGCGGTGGTCGGCTTGATGGGACTCACCGGCGTGGGTATCGATGCGGCACTACATTGGCCTAGTGAGCGGCCGGCGGAGCTCGTGAATGCCTACGTAGCTGGCACCTGGCGCGGGCGGGGCGTGGGCCGCGCGCTGGCGGAGCGGCTGGAGCAGCGGGCGAAGGATTTGGGCTTTACGAAGCTCATTGTGGTGAGCGGATCGCGCAACCGGGAATCGGGTTACGGCTTTTGGAACGAGCGGTTTGGCGAGCCGATCTTCTTGGACAGGGATTTCTACGGTCCGGGGCAGGAGAAGATTGCCTGGGCGAAGTCGCTGAGCGATAGCTAAGGCCGCCCTTTCGAGCGGGAGGTGGTTGGCTATATGCGAGAAAATACCTGACATTTAGCAGGCATGTAAAATGTCAGGTATTTTTGGGGTGGCGATGAGTCGCGGGTGGCGCAAAGGCGGGCGGCGGCTAAAGCGGTTATACTAGTGAGGTAATGAAGGGTCGCGGCATAGCAAAGGTTCCAATTTCGGCGCGCCGGGTGATCATAACGTCGTTTGCCGTTGATTTTAGCGATGTGGTGTTTAACCTTGGGGTGGCGATGCTCACCGGCAGCGTGGTGATGCTGGCCGAGGCGCTGCAGGGTGGCGCCGACTTGCTGACGTCGACGCTGCTTCTGGTAGGCATTCGCCGGGCCGGGCGGCGAGCCAATCGCCAGTACCGGTTTGGGCACGGCCGCGAGCTGTTTTTTTGGGTGCTCATGGCCGGGGTGACGATGTTTATTCTCACAGCGACGCTGTCGGTGATCTTTGGCGTGCAGCGGTTGATTCATCCTCAGGAGATCCAGGAGGTATGGCTAACGTACTTGGCGCTCGGCATTGGGCTGGCCTCCAACGGCTACGCGCTGAGCTTGAGCATTCGGCGTCTGCGGGGGGCGCACGTGGGACCGAGTGCTTGGCAGCGGTTTCGGCATTCGAGCCTCATTGAGACCAAAGCTACATTGGTGCTGGATTTCTTGGGTTCGGCGTCGGCGGTGTTTGGGCTAGCGGCCATTGGGCTCTACCAGATCACCGGCAACGCGCGGTTTGACGGAATCGGTTCGGTGACGATTGGTCTGGCCACCGCGGTGCTGGCGATTATTCTCATCAGCAGTGTGAAGGATTTGCTCGTGGGCCGCAGCGCCACGAGCGACATTGAAGACCGCATCCGCGATGCCGTGATGGAGGTGGATGAGGTGCAGCGGGTGCTCGATTTGCGCACGATGTACTTGGGGTCGGAGCGGTTGCTCGTGAACGTGGAGGTGCACATGGCGGGCGGGCTGGAGACGCGGCAAATTGAGGGGATCATCGACGAGATCAAGGCGCGGGTGCGGAGGCGGGCGCCGATCGTAAGCCACATCCAGGTGGAGCTGGAGACGCCGGTGATTCGGGAGCCGTAGGGTTTTTGTGGTTGCACCGGACCGGCAGAGGCTGTAGAGTTTCGGGTAATGGCAGATTGGGTCAATGAAGAGTTTATGAAGCTAGCGCTCCGGGAGGCAGAAGTGTCGAAGGAGCGCGGCGAGTTTCCGTTTGGGGCGGTACTGGTGCAGGGCGGCAAGGTGCTGGTGTCGGCCGAGAACGGCGAGCATCGCAAGGCCGACGTGACGGCGCACGCCGAAATGCTGGCCATCAGCGAGGCTTGCTGGAAGCTGGGTCGGCGCGATCTGAGCGATTGTGTCATTTACGCCTCGGCCGAGCCGTGCCCCATGTGTTCGGCGGCGATTTTTCAGTCGAACATCGCACGGGTGGCGTTTGGCCTCTACCGCGACGACCTGCCGCACCTGTTTCGCCGGCGCAAGATTCGGATCGCCCAGCTGGCGGAAGACTGGGACTACCGTCCGGAAGTGGTTGGCGGTGTGCTGCGCGAGGAGGCGATCAAGGCTTTTGACGGCATTGAAAGGCCTTGGCGGGTGGCCGGTGCCCACCACGACCAAGAGCACCAGTTGGGTAAATAGCAATAATTAATGCATTTTTTGCGAAATAGTTTATAATATCGTAATGATTTATATCATTGTCCTGGCCTTATTGGCAGTCTCCGCACTCTTTTCGGGGCTGACGCTCGGCCTCATGAGCCTAGGTCCTCACGAACTCAAGCGCAAAATAGCCACGGGCGATAGCCGGGCGAAGCGCATATACGCGGTGCGTAAGCGCGGCAATTTACTGCTCGTAACGCTGCTGGTGGGCAACGTGGCGGCAATTTCGACGCTGTCGCTGGTGCTGGAATCGGTCTCGGGTGGGGTGGTGGCCGGCATCATGACCACCTTTTTGATTACCGTCTTCGGTGAGATTATTCCGCAAGCGGTTTTTTCGCGATACGCGATGATGCTCGGTTCGCGCACGGCGTGGCTGGTGCACATCATTTTGTTTATTTTCTATCCGGTGGCGGCGCCGCTGGCCTGGCTGCTCGATAAAGCGCTTGGCGAAGAGCTGCCTACGATGTACTCGCGCAAAGAAATCATGGGGATTTTGGAAGAGCACGGCGGCAGCACGCTCAAGCGCGACGAAGAGCGCATCGCGCGGGGAGCGCTGACGTTTAGCGACAAAGCGATCCGAGAGATCATGACGCCGCGCTCGATGGTGACGGGCATTGAACAGGACCGGGTGCTTGATGCGAAGACGGTGGAGGAGCTGCGGCTATCGGGCTACTCGCGTTTTCCGGTGTACGACGAGTCGCTCGACCAGGTGACTGGTATTTTGTATGCGCAACAGCTCATCGATCCGGCCATCAAGGGCAAGGCGGTGGAGCGGGTGAAGAGTAATTCGGTGTTTTTTGTGAATGAGGATGCGCGGCTCGACCATGCTTTGAATGCCTTCATTAAGACTAAAAACCACTTGTTTATGGTGGTGAATCAATTTTCGGAATTTGTGGGTGTGATCTCGATCGAAGATGTTATTGAAGAGATTTTGGGCGTCGAAATCGTCGATGAATTCGACAAGTACGCTAATGTGCGAGCCGTAGCCGAAAAAACCAATCCGGCCGCCACGCGTCGCAACGCCCTGTAGCTCTTGGCCGTGAAAACAATTATGCTTGAGGGAAGATAAGGAGCAGCTATGGCAGAGCCAGCACGCGAGGACGAGGTAGAGGAATTGGCGGCCGAGGCAGCGCCGCCACCAGACGAGCCGGCCGAGACGGCACCGGCCACCGATGGCGGTACTCCGCACCGACGGCGCAGCCTCAAGGCCGCCTGGGCTTGGCTGCGGGCCAAGCCGGTACGGCTGTGGGCGGCCGGCGTGGCGACAGTGCTCGTGGTGGCCGGCGTGGCGGTGGGGGCTACCGATCTGAAATATCCGGTACTCGGGATGTTTCTGACGACTGCGGAGACAGTAACGGTGACCGACGCTACCACCAAGCAGCCGGTACCGAAGGCGTTGGTGGAATTTGGCGGCGCGGCGGATCTGACCGACAAATCGGGCCACGTGACGCTCGCAAAAGTGAAGCTGGGTCACGGCCACATTACAGTGCGCAAAACCGGCTATAGCGACGCCTCGGTCGCGGCGCTGGCGCCCCTAGGCAAGGGAGCGGCGAGCGTGACGCTCAAGCCCAACGGTATCAAGGTGGTGGCGCAGGTGACCAACTTGATCACCGGCGGTAGCGTGGAGGGCGTGGAAGTCAAAAACGGCGAGGCTTCAGCGGTGAGCGACGCGACCGGCCGGGCCGAGCTGAGCCTACTGCCGGCCACCAACAACACCAAGCAGACGCTCAAACTAACTCGCGACGGCTACAACGACGCGGAGGTGGCGGTGACGGTGAAGCCTGGAGGCGCACCGGTGCCGGCCAAGCTGACCCCCACGGGCAAGGTGTACTTCCAGTCGAACCGTACCGGCCGTATTGATATTTACGGCTCAAATCTCGACGGCACGGGCGCCGAGGTGGTGCTGGCGGGAACGGGCAGCGAGGACGAGATCACGGGCATTTTACCCAATATTTCCGACCCGCATACCCTAGCTTTGGTCTCGAGCCGCGATGGACGGCGCCCTGATGGGTTGCACCACGATTTGTTCATCTTCAATACGGAGAGCCGCAAGTTGACCAAAATCGAGCCGGATGTGGAGTTTAATAATTTCCGAGCCTGGCTGGGCAGCACCTTGGTATACGAGAAGCAGAGTTATACCGCGGCCTACGGGTATTGCGATTCGATCAAGACCTATGACATTAGTAGCGGCAAGACGACGACGGTGCTAGCCGGCGTACCCGGGAGCGTGGGATGCCCCACCATTCGCCAGGCGCTCAGCGACGGGTTTTTGTACTCGGTGCGGGGAGCCGACGACGCCAACCGCAACGGAATTTTTGCGGCCAAGCTTACGGGCAGCCCCAAGCGCATTAGCGCCATCACCTCAGACACGACGGTGCGGCGAGCCAAGCAAACCCTGCTGTCGGAGTATTACGCGGGTACGGCTGGGTCGCTGTGGGATAGCATCGACCTCGGGAGCTTCGCGGTGACTCGCCTGCCCAATGGTCCGAGCATTGAGACGAGCCGGTACTACAATGATTCTCCCGACCGTTCGAACTCAAGCTTTATCGAAGAACGTGACGGCAAGAGCGAGCTGTACCTCACCGATGGCAACGGCGGCAACGAGAAGAAACTCACCGGTATGGGCTCTGTGAATCAGTTTGTGCAATGGTACGGCAATGACTACATCGTGTTTAGCTCGACCAAGACTGATGAAAACGCGCTGTATGTGATTGGCACGGGCGGGGGAACGCCGGTGAAGATCTCAGACTTTTACCGCGGCAACCAGCGCACTTACGGCGGCGGCGGAAATCCGTATCAATAATATGGCGGGTGGGGGCACGCCTGATCTCGACGAGCGTTTGACGCGGCTGTGCCGGGAGGCGATTGGGGCAGAGGTGTTTCCGGGCTGTGCCGTGGGATATGTGCGGGGTGGGACGACGAAGGTGATGGGGTTCGGCCGGCAGACGTACCATAACGCGGCTCCGCTCGTGACGGCCGACACCGTGTATGATGTGGCATCGGTGACAAAATCGATTCCGACGGCGATGGCAGCGTTGAAGCTCGTGGAAGAGGGGCGGCTGTCGCTGGACGACCGGGTGGGACAGTATCTGCCCCAAATGGCGCACCCGGATCGCCGTGGAGTGCTGGTGCGGCATTTGTTGACCTATACCGTGGTGCTCGATCTGGCGGAGGGGCTGTCGGCGGTGGCCAAGCGCGATCCAGAGCGGCTGCTTGATGTGATACTCAACGCTCCCTTGAAGGCGCCCCCGGGTGAGCTCTACCGCTACACCAACTCCCCCGCCGTATTGCTGGGGCTGGTGGTGGAGCGGGTGGCCGGCGGGCCGCTTGATGAGCTAGCGCGTAGCTGGTTTTTTGAGCCGCTGGGTATGACGAGTACAACATTTCGGCCGAAGCCGGCGGCACTGGGCCGCACTGCGCCAACGGAGCTTAGCGAGTACGGCGAGGTGCGGGGCGTGCCGCACGACGAGACGGCGGCGGTGCTGCTAACGCAGGATATGATAGCCGGCTGCGCGGGGCTTTTTAGTACGGCGGGAGATTTGCTGCGCCTTGCCGAGATGATGCTGGCCGGCGGGGCTTTGGCTGGCCATAGGTACTTTAACCCTCAGACGATCGAGCTGATGGCTACAAACCAGCTGACGGATATTGGCCAGGCGGCGGGATTGGGCTGGGAGATTGATCGGCCGGATGTGATGGGCGGGGCGCAGCGGCCGGGCAGGCTGATGAAGTCGGGCTTTACGGGCTGCTGGATCGCGATAGACCCGGGCGCCTCGTCGGCGCTCGTGCTTTTGTCGAACCGAACCTACCCGCAGCGGCCGGAGCGGGGGCCGTTTCAGGCCTTTTTACGGGGGTTGAACGAGGCGTTCTTTTTGGCCTAGAGTTTGCTTGCTGCGGTAGGCCTGCGAAATACCGTCAGCGAACTCAACCCTGATTTTCCTTCAGAGCAGTGGTTGTCTGACGCTGACGATATTTCACAGGCCTACCTTCGCCTACCCGGGTCTTAGTCACGGGAAGGACGCATATGCTCTCGGCAAAGGCACGAATCTTGCGAACGAACTCAACCCTACTATCTATCCGATGCGCTGGTGGTCGGGCGCTCGCGGCGATTCGTGCCTTTGCCTCTCGCCGACCCCGGTCTCGTCCTGGAGGAGGCAAGAGGGCACTTTATTCTTCCCTATGCGCCGCTTAGACCTGCACAATTTGGAGCGGCTGCGGGACAGATTCGAAGGCGGCCAGGAGCCGGCGGAAGGCGGGGTCGATGAGCGCTTCGTGGCCGGCGGGTTCGAGGCGGGCGACACGCCTGGGGCCGGATTCGGCGGGAAGCTTGGACTTGATGGCGCCGCGGGCAGAGATGTACATGTGGCACTCGAAGCCGTTGAACGATGCGGTGTTCATGCTACTCTAGTATTTCCGAATGAGGCCGATGACGACACCCTGGATTTCGATGGGGGTGCCCGGCTCGATAATGATCGGCTCCATGGCGGCATTGGAAGGCTGAAGGCGGATATGGTTTTTCTCTTTGTAGTACCGCTTGAGCGTGGCTTCGCCGCCGTTGATGAGGGCGATAACCATTTCGCCGTTCGAAGGGGTGGGTTTTTCGGTGACCACAACATAATCACCGGTGTGGATGCCTTCGTCGATCATGGAGTCGCCTTTGACCTGCAGCACGTAGGAGTTTTTGCGGCCGATCATGAAGGCGGGGACCTCGAGGGTTTCGGAATGGGTGCCGAGGGTCTCGATGGGCTGGCCAGCAGCTACGAGACCAAGGATGGGCAGGCCGAATTGAGGCGTGGCGTCGATGTTGTCGGCCCGAACGAGCTGGATGGAGCGGGCTTCGTTGTCGCTTTTTTGGAGCATACCTTTGCCCACAAGCGATTCGACATGCTCGGCGACCGTGGCAACGGACGCGTACTTGAAGTAGGCGGCGATTTCGCGGTAGCTAGGAGCGTACCCATGCAGCTCGATGAACTGCGTCACGAAGTCGAGGACCTCTTTTTGGCGTTTGGTTAATGGTTCGGCCATTGGTACCCTCCCAGGCGTTACTTGTTTAGAGTGTACCGAACAAAAGCCGTAGTGTCAACTAATAACCGGGCGGACCTAGTTAAATTGCTTGGTGATGGGGAAATCTTTGCTGGATTTGTAGTTGGTGTAGAACGCGTCGGTTTTGGTGACGTTGCCGGCGAGGTCGAGTACATCGCGGTAGAAGACGGTGCGCGAGGGCTGGGTGGCGTCTGGGCTGCCGGTGACGAAGTTGGGACCGCGGATGACGCCGCTCTTGGTTTTGGTGCCGAAGAAGTCGAATTTGAGGTCGGTGCCGTTCATGATGGTCTGCATGAGGATGTAGTGGCCGGTGTCGTTGACGAATTTGAAGTCGACGTCGGGGTAGTAAATGGTGGCGTCGACGCCGGGCGCGGAGTAGGGCCAGGTGTAGTAGCTAATGGCGAAGGCGTGGTTGACGCGCTCGGTGATGGGCAGGCCGGCGGCCAGGGCGGCGCGGAAGGCGGTGGAGCTCACCTGGCACAGTCCCCCGCCGTATTGCTTCTCTTCGTGGTCGCCCAGAATGACGAGCTCGGGCACGTAGCCGGTTTCGGGGCCGACGTTGCCGAGGAGTTTGCCGAAGCTAAACGTCTCGCCGGGCTTGAGGAGCACGCCGTTGAAGCGCTTGGCGCCGGCGCGGACGTTGGTGAGGCGGGTGCTAGGTGAGCCGGGGAAGTAGGTTTCGCCCTCGGAGATTTGCTCCTTGATGCCGAGCGTGTCGAGATTGGACTCGTTGACATCGGCCTGGGTGGTTTCGAGCTTGAGGCTGATTTGGCGGTCGTCGGCGGATTTTTTGAGCGCACCGACGATGGCGGTGGTGGCGTCGGCCTGATTGAGCTTGATGCCGGTGCGGCTCGGTTGCACGACGGCGAGCTGGCCGTTTTGCATCGCCAGGCCGGCGTTTTGCGGGGTTTGGTCGATGTCGGCGGCCAACGTGGCCACGTATTTTTCGACCGTGGCGCGGCTGAGACCGAGGCTGGCGGTGGCCGGCGCGGGATAGATATCGGCTAGGTTGTAGGTATTGAAGAAGGATTTGGGCGTCTTGGAGCCCACTTCAACCCATGAAATGATGGTTTTTTGATTGATGGTGACAGTGGTGCCGGAATAATTGAGCGTGATGGGCCCCGAGAGGTAGCTGCCGAGCTGATCGGTGACGGCCTGAAGCGCCGAGGTGGACAATTGGGGGGCGAGTTGGTAAACCGGCGCGGCGATGGTGTCGGATGAGGCCTGCGAGAGGCGGTCGGCCACCAGCTGGGCCAGGCGGCCGTAATCGAGGCGGGTGCCAGATTGAGCCGGGGTGACCTGGGGCCGGGAGGCATCGAAGCTGAGGCTGGCGTCGGCGGCCGGCGTCAGCACGTCGTCGCCGAGATCAACCACGTAGGGCACGAGGCGGCTGTCGTCGAAGCGGTACGACGAAAAATTCGTGGTGCGGCCGAGCAGAGCGCGGAGTTGTTCGTGGAGACGGCGGGTCCAGTTGCCCTGCCGGCCGTAATTGTAGGCCAGGTCGGCGGCTTGCTGCGTGTTGTAGGTGACGCCGAGGCCCGCCACCGGGATGCGCAGATTGGTGTCACCGTCGGCGATGGTGACCACGTGGCCGGCAAATTCGGTGGTGCGGTCGGTGATGTGTCGCGCGGCCGTGGCGCGGCCCAGCCCGGCCAGAGCGGCGCCGTCGGCCGTGACGCCGGGGTAGACCTTGCCGGCGTACACGAGCTCGAAGCTGCCCACCAGGAGCACGGCGAGCACGGCAGCCGAACCCACCGCGCGCAGCCACAACGGCGAGCGCCGCCAGGTGCTGGCGCTCGAGGTGGCGTCCCACGACTCGACGGGGAGCGGCGGGTCGACTTCTGGTTCGGGGTCGGGTTTGCGCTTGGCCATATGGTGGTATTATGGCACATTTAGGCCCCTCACACGTATAATGAGGTGGTTAAGTGAAAAGAGTTTACTATGCCGCGTCGAAAAATATCTGAATACCGAGCCAAAACAATCCTGGCGCGAGAGCTAGATCAGGTTTATACCGGAGTAATGATCGACACTCAGGGTACCTGGAAGCCGGCCGTGGCGGCGCTCAATGACGGCGCGTCATACGTAATCAAGGTTGATCAGGGCGTAAAGGGCCGCTTCAAAAAGGGTCTGGTGAAATTGGGCCGGGGCAAACATGAACTGCCGAAGGACGTGGAAGCCTTGGCCGGCAAGGGGTTTCGGTATCTGCTCATCGAGGAGCAATTATCCCATGACGCCGCCGATGAGCGGTATTTGGCTTTCGAGCGGCTCCGGGCGGGGGTGGTGATCAGCTTTTCGGCGCGGGGCGGCGTGGATGTGGAATCGGCGGCCGGGGAAATTCGCCGGGCGGTGTTTGGCCCGGAAGCGGCGGCGCGGGCGGCCGAGTTGTTGAAATTGCCGGTGCAAACGCTGGAGCGGCTGGCGCGCGCGTTTGATGAGAATTATTTTTCGTTTCTGGAGATTAATCCCCTGGTGGTGAAGGCTGGATCGGCAAGCCTGCTTGATGCAGCGGTGGAGGTAGACACGGAGGCGGCGTTTTTTGTGGACGAGCGGTGGACCGCCGAGGATTTTCGGAGTTTTGATGCCACTAACCGGCTGCCGCAGATGGTAGCAGTGGAGGAGTTGGCGGCGCAGAGCCAGGCGTCGTTTCGGCTGGCGGTGCTCAACCCCAACGGCAGCATTTTCCTACTGCTGAGCGGCGGGGGTGCCAGCGTGGTGCTGGCCGACGAGGTCTTCAACCAGGGGCTGGGCCGGGAGCTCGGCAATTACGGCGAATACAGCGGCAACCCCAACACCGAGGAGACGGTGGTGTATACGCGCCAAATTTTGTCGCTCATGCTGGAGTCGAAGGCCAAGCACAAGGTGCTCGTGATTGCGGGCGGGGTAGCCAACTTTACGGATGTGCGGGCGACGTTTCGCGGGGTGATCGCGGCGCTGCGCGAGGTGGCGGAGCCGATGCGCCGGCAAGGCATTAAGGTATTTGTGCGGCGCGGCGGGCCTTACGAGGTGGAGGGGCTGGCGATGATGCGAGAGTTTTTGGAGGCTGAAGATTTGCTGGGCGAGGTGAGTGGACCCGAGATGATGATGTCGGAAATTATTCCGCGGGCCATCAGCGGATTGGAGGCGGCGCGATGAGCACCCTGGATATCGTAGCGCTGCGAGAACTCAATCCGGCGATTGTGGCTCTGGGAAGCTCCAAGGGGATTATTCAATCCATGCTGGATTTTGACTATCTGGCGGGCCGACAGCGGCCGTCGGTGGTGGCGATAGTGGCGGCGGGACGCAAAACGGAACGGTACTTCTTCGGCAACGAGGAGGTGGCGGTGCCGGTATATAATTCGGTGGAAAAACTGCCGGAGCGGCTGAAGACGCGGATTAATTTGTTTGTGAACTTGTCGTCGGGGCGGCGGGTATTGGCGTCGTCGCGGCAGGCGCTGGGGGCATTGCCCGGCCTGGTGGGCGGCGTGGTGTTCGCGGAGGGACTGCCCGAGCGGCATGCGCTGGCGCTGGCCGAGGAGGCCGAGGCTGCCGGCGTGTGGCTGGCGGGCGGCGCGAGCGTGGGCGTGGTGGTGCCGGGGGTGGTGAAACTGGGTGCGATCGGGGGCGTGCAGGCGCCGCAGCTCGTGAAGTCGAAATTATTTACGCCCGGCAATGTGGCGGTGGTGAGCTCGAGCGGGGGGATGGTGAGTGAAATCATCCGCATGGTGGCTACCAGCGGGCATTCGCTGAGTTTTTCGCTGGCGCTGGGCGGCGAGCGGTTCCCGATGACTGGCCCGCAGGAGGTGTTTGCGGCGGCCGAGGCGGACCCGGCCACTGAGGCCATCGTGTACTTTGGTGAGCTCGGCGGGCTGGACGAGTACGAACTGGCCGAGATGATCGCGCGGGGCGAGGTGACGAAGCCGGTGGTGGCGTACATTGCGGGCAGCGTGGCCGAGCTGTTTGAGACGCCGCCGCAATTTGGCCACGCCAAAGCAATGGCGGCTTCGAGCGACGAATCGGCGCGGGCCAAGGCGGCGGCGCTGGAGGCGGCCGGGGCGCGTAGTGCCGCCACGTTTGCCGAGTTTGCGCAGCTGGTGGCCGAGCTGCCCGGCGCCACCGACGCGGCCGATCTGGGCGACGCCATGGCGCGACTGACGGGGCGGCGGCCGGGCTTGATCGCCAGCTCGGTGTCGCACGACGACGGCGACGGCGAGGTGCGGGTGATGGACCAGGGCCTGCTGGAGCTGGCCAACAATAATTCATTCGCCAAGATTGTGATCTCGATGTTTTTGGGTCGGGAAGCGCAATCGGCGGAGCTGGTGGCGTTCGTGGATTATGTGCTGAAGCTGCTCGTCGACCACGGACCGTACGTGTCGGGGGCGGTGAACACCATCGTGACGGCGCGAGCCGGGCGCGATCTGGTGAGCTCGCTGGCGGCGGGGCTGCTCACGATTGGGCCGCGATTTGGCGGGGCCGTGAACCAGGCGGCGGCGACGTGGCTGGAGGGCGTGAGCAGCGAGGTGTCCCCCGCTGCGCTCGTGGAGACGTATGCGGCCCGGCGCAGCTACATTTCAGGCATTGGCCACCGCAAGTACCGCAGTGACTTCCCCGACCCGCGCGTGAGCCGGTTGCTGGAGTTTGCGGCCAGTCTGGAGGAGGCGCGATTTACCACCTTTGCCCGCGGGGTCGAGGCGGAAACGACGCGCAAGAAGGGTAATTTGATCTTGAATGTGGACGGCGCGATGGCGGCGGTATTGCTTGATCTGTTGGCCGAAAAAGAAGGCTACGCGATCGACGAGCTGCAAACGCTCGTAGCAACAGAATTCTTTAACTCGCTGTTTGTACTGTCACGATCGGTTGGCTTTATGGCGCACTATTTCGACCAGGTGCGGCTCGACGAGGGCATCTTCCGGCTGGGTCCAGGACATGTGACGCATGTGCGCCCGGTCTCCTACGACGCCGAATCTGATGACTCTGGTGTACTATAGCTTCATATCAGGAGGCGCGATATGAGTACATCTCGCAGATTGTTTACGATTGTTGGCGTGGTCGTAGTGGCGGTTGGGGCGGCATTGCTATGGGCCGAAAGCGGCAATAAATTTGTGAACGAGCGGCCGGCGGGCGAGACACCAGCGGCCACCGCCAGCCCGGCCACCAAGGAGCGCACGACGCTGGCGAATTCAAAGGTGACCACGAATGCGGCGGGGTACCTGGTGGTGAGTGGCAGCATCACGAACAACGAAGACGCGGCTCGGAGCGCCACGATTACCGCGACGTTTCTCGACAAGGCCGGCAAGGCGCTGGGCACGGCCACTGGCACGGTGAGCGACATTGATCCGGCGCAAACCAAGCCGTTTGTGCTCACGAGTACGGAAAAACTGGCGACGTATTACGAAGTGAAAGTGGCGGTCGACAAGCTGTTTTAGGACGGCTATTCGACGGTGACGGATTTGGCGAGGTTGCGGGGCTGGTCGACGTCGGTGCCGCGTTCGACGGCGACGTAGTAGGCAAAGAGCTGGAGCGGGATGTTGGCCAGCAAGGGCTGGGTGTAGGGATTGGCTTCGGGGATGTAAATGACATGCTCGGAGAATTGCTTGAGGGTGTCGTCGCCTTCGGTGCCCACGATTAGCAGCTGGCCACCGCGAGCCCGGACTTGCTCGAGGCTAGATTGGGATTTGTCGTAGAGGTCGTTTTTGGGGTGCAGGAAGACCACGAGCAGATTCTCGTCGATCATGGCGATGGGGCCGTGCTTGAGCTCGCCGGCGGGGTAGGCCTCGGCGTGAATGTAGGCAACCTCTTTGAGCTTGAGGGCACCCTCGAGGGCCACGGGATAGAGGGTGTCGCGGCCGAGGTACATGGCGTTGTTGAAGTGGCTGAGTTTTTTGGCCAGGGCGCGGATTTTGTCGTGCTGATCCAGGATGTGCTGCACCTGGGCCGGCAGAGCCTCGAGCGCGGCCACGATGGCCTTGCCGTCGCGGACCGAGAGGCTGCGGGCGCGGCCGACCTGGAGGCCGATGAGTAATTGTGCCAGGACCTGCGAGGTGTAGGCCTTGGTAGAGGCCACCGAGATTTCGGGGCCGGCATGGAGGTAGATGCCGCCGTCGACTTCGCGCGCCACGCTGGAACCGACCACGTTGACGAGGCCGAGCGTGCGGATGCCGCGGCGCTGCATTTCGCGTAGGGAGGCCAAGGTGTCGGCGGTTTCGCCGGATTGCGAAACCACCATGCCCAGCGCGTGCTCGGAAACTACCGGCTCGCGGTAGCGGAATTCGGAGGCGACCTCGACGTCGACGGGCAGGCCGGTCATGCGCTCCAGGAAGTATTTGCCGAGCAGGCCCGAATAGTAGGCGGTGCCGCAGGCCACGGTGAGGAACCGGCTGATGTTTTGGTAGGAGCCCTCGGCCAGATTGAGGCCTCCGAGATGGCTGGTGCCGTTTTCGGCGTCGAGGCGGCCGCGCAGGGTGTCGGCGATGGTACGGGGCTGCTCCATGATTTCTTTGAGCAGAAAGTGATCGTAGCCGGCCTTTTCGATGGCGGCCAGCTCGAGCTGGATCTGGACCTCTTCGTGGTCCTTGGCCTGGGCTTCGAAATCAATCACCTCATATTTGCCGGCCTGGCAGACGGCGATTTCGTCGTCTTCGAGGTACACGACGCGGTCGGTGTAGCCGATGATGGCAGCGGCGTCGGAGGCCACGTAGGTGGCGTCGGGGGCGATGCCGAGCAGCAACGGGCTGCCGCGGCGGGCAGCCACCAGCTTGCCGGGGTCGCGGTCGTCGATGACGACGAGGCCGAAGGTGCCCTCGACCTGGAGTAGGGCGGCCAGCACGGCGGCCTCGAGCGACGGCGCTGTTTCGCGCTCGGCAGCGATGAGCTGCGCCAGCACCTCGGTGTCGGTGTCGCTGAGATATTTGATGCCAGAGCCTAATTGCTCCTTGATGGAGGCAAAATTCTCGATGATGCCATTGTGAATAATGGCGATATGGCCGGCTTGGTGAGGGTGGGCGTTGAGCTCGTTGGGGATGCCATGGGTGGCCCAGCGGGTGTGGCCGATGCCGAGGTGACCCTCGAGCGGGTGTTCCTCGAGCGCCTCCACCAGATTGGCGATTTTGCCGGGACGCTTCACGATGCCCATGTGGCCATGATCAACCACGGCGACGCCCGCGGAGTCGTATCCGCGGTATTCCATACGCCGCAAACCGTTTACAAGCACGGGGAGCGCTTTATCTTTGCCAATGTAACCGACAATTCCGCACATGGCCTGATTATACGCTTCGCGAGTACAATGGGAAGCATATGAAGCATTTAGATTTTCTCGATATGATCGACAAGGGTGGTTTCACGACGGCTGGGTACGCGAAACGCGTGGTCAAGCCGTGGGGCTACGAAGTGCACTTAACGGCCGACGGCGGGCCGTACATGATGAAGATTTTGCATATCAATAAAGGCTGCCGAGTGAGCCTGCAGGCCCACGACGCCAAGAGCGAGAGCTGGGTGGTGCATGCGGGGAGGGCGGCGGTGCTGCTCGAAAATGCGGCCGGCGAGCTAGAGCAAATCGAGCTCGAGCCGGGCATGGGGTACACGAGCCAAGTGGGGCAGCGGCACCGGCTGGTGGGGCTCACCGACTGCGAGGTGTTTGAGGCCTCGACGCCAGAGCTGGGGACCACCTGGCGGCTCGAGGATGATTACGCGCGGCCAGACGAGACAGAGGCGATGCGGGCGCAGCCCGACCGCGGCTGGAAGGTTTGAGGTTACTCCTCTTGAATCTTGGCCCAGGGTACGCTACAACTAACAGCATTAAAGGCGCGAGAGCATGCAACGACAGGATTTTGGCGCGAAGATCGTGACATTTGAAGAATTGGACGGGATGCGGGACCACCTTGGCAAAATTGTGGCGACGAGCGGCGGGTTTGACCCGATTCACCCGGGCCACATTAGCTGCATTATGGATAGCAAAGACTACGGCGACACATTGGTGGTGATCGTGAATGGTGACGCGTTTTTGCGCGCCAAAAAAGGCAAGCCGTTTCAGGACCTGGCCACGCGTATGCTGATCGTGAGCGCACTACGCGAGGTGGATTACGTGGTGCCGTTTGAGATTGAGGACGACCAGACGGTGATCAAGGCGCTGGAGGCGCTGCGGCCGGCGGTGTTTACCAAGGGCGGCGACCGCGTGGATGAGACTAGTATTCCGGAATGGGGCACGTGCCAGCAGTACGGGATCGAGGTGATCAGCGGCGTGGGGCTTGATAAGCGCTGGTCGTCGAGCGATTTCTTGCGGGAGTGGGAAGAGCACGCCCGCCGGCGCGACGGAAAATAGGCCTGGATAAAAACTGGGGGTTGCCCCCGGGACCGCGATAGGGCAGCGGTCCCGGGGGCGTTGGCGTCAGGGGGTGGTGTCGGGGCGCCCGTAGCTGCGAGGGCCCCAGCGCGGGCGATTGCCACCCCGGTGGCCGATCTGGGGATTGGGACGTGGGGTGCGGAATCCCTCGGTCGGCTCCAGCCAGGGCGCGGCCCGGAGCGGGTCGTTGGCCACGGCCAGCGCCAGGCTGACGGCTTTCCTCATGGCCTCGCTGAGGTTGGCGGGGCGGCGCATATGGTGGTGCCACTCGCGTGGGCCGCTGGGCAGTTCGCCGCGGCGCACGACGTAGCAGAACACGGCGTGCAGGATGTGCGACCGGTCGGTGCCCCGGTCGACCACGATTCCCGCGGGCAGCGGATCGTGGCCTAGATTGAGGTCCAACAGGCCCACGGCAATGCGGTTGAGTGCTCCCTGGATCGATTCGCCCTCCGCCAGGAAGCCGCCGGTCACGGTGTAGTCGGCGGCTTCGCACGGCGGTGTCAGCAGCATGTCGAACCCACCGTCGGAGCTCGGGCGCAGGACCACGAGCGTGACCCGCAGCATCGGCACGACGGTGCGGGCAAACTGGACGGCGGAGTCGGGGGCGGACAGGCCGCTGTCGGCGATGCGCCGCCTGGCGGCCTCGATCAGCTGATCGAGAGGTATATTGTCGAGGTTCACGGACGGAGTGCGGTCGAGTGCCATGAAGACTCCTCAAGAGGGCGGGCGGTGCGGGGGTGCCGAGCGCTAAGACCCGGCGCCGTCGGTCGGTCGGCCGAGCTCGATGAGGGCACAGGGTGTCCCGTGCGTAGCGTCTTCACGCCAGAAGCCGGCGCTGTCAGGATTGGCGATGACGCCGATGGCCAGTGTGGTCATGGCGCGCGTGAGCTCGGTGACCTGGTTGGGCTTGGCGTTCATCCAGACGCCGACGCTGGGCTCGCGGGCGGATGTGGCCGCCGCCGCGAACACGCAGTGAAACACCTGCCGGCCAGGGCCTCGCCAGGTACCGAAAGTACCCGCGTACAGGGGAGGGTTCTGGAGTGTGAGCCTCTGCTCGGAGAGCACGTGGATCGTGGGCTCCCCCTCCCGCAGGATGCCGGAGAGATGGCTGAACTCGGCTTCATCGACTCCGGGTAGCAGCAGTGTTTGCCACTGATTGCCTTCCCAGCGGAGTGCAACGAGTACGACGCGCACCTGCGGAGCGGGCGGTTCGGGCGACATGTGTCTCCTGACATGGACAGGCGGGCTAGCCGCGGGGCAGACGGATGCATTCCAAGGCGGAAATGCCGGTATACTATAGCACTTTTTTGGACTTTTTCAATGATGCGATTTTCTGATATACTTTTGGGCATGAAGATGCTTGTGACAGGTGGGGCGGGGTTCATTGGCGGGAACTTTGTCCATTACACGGTAAGGAACCGCCCCGACCACGAAATTACTGTTCTTGACGCGCTCACCTACGCCGGCAACCAGGCCAACCTAGCTCCGGTGGCCGATAAAATCCGGTTCGTGAAGGGCGATATTTGTGACGCTGGGCTGGTGGATGAGCTGGTGGCGGCGTGCGATATCGTGGTGCACTTCGCGGCCGAATCGCACAACGACAACTCGCTCAAGAACCCGGAGCCGTTTGTACACACCAATCTGGTGGGAACCTACACAATCCTGGAAGCGGTGCGCAAACACGGCAAGCGATTGCACCACATTTCAACCGATGAGGTGTGCGGGGATCTGGAGCTGGACGATCCGGCAAAATTTAACGAGACGACGCCTTACAGCCCCTCAAGCCCGTATTCGAGCACCAAGGCTGGGTCGGACCTGCTGGTGCGGGCGTGGGTGCGGTCGTTTGGGATTTATGCCACGATTTCGAATTGCTCGAACAATTACGGACCGTATCAACACATTGAGAAATTTATTCCGCGGCAGATCACGAACGTGCTTGCGGGCATTAAGCCCAAAATTTACGGCGACGGCAAGAATGTGCGCGACTGGATTCACGTGGACGACCACAACGACGCGGTGCTGACGATCATCGAAAAGGGGCGCAAGGGCGAAACCTATATGATCGGCGCCAACGGCGAGAAAGACAACAACGAAGTGGTGCGCACGATTTTGCGGCACCTGAGCAAGCCCGAGGATTGGTTTGAGCGCGTGAATGATCGGCCGGGGCACGACCGGCGGTACGCGATTGACTGGACCAAGCTGCGGACGGAGCTGGGCTGGGAGCCGAAATTGGGCTGGGACGGCGGCATCCAGGCCACTATTGCCTGGTACCGCGACAATGAGGCCTGGTGGAAGCCCAGCAAGGCAGCGGTGGAAGCTGAATACGCCAGGCAGGGGCAGTAGCGATGGCAGACTTGGCAGTGCGCGAGACGGCGATTCCGGGGCTGTTCGAGATTGATTTGGCGGTGCACCGCGACGACCGGGGATGGTTTAAGGAAAATTATCAGCGCGAGAAGATGGAGGCACTCGGTCTCCCCCACTTTGAGGTAGTGCAGAACAACTTTTCATTCAACGGCGAGGCGGGGGTGACACGCGGGCTGCATACGGAACCGTGGGTGAAGTTTATTTCGGTGGCCGGCGGACGCGTGTTTGGCGCGTGGGTCGACCTGCGCAAAGGACCGGGGTTTGGCCGGACGCACACCCTGGAGATCACGCCCGCGAAGGCGGTATTTGTGCCGCAAGGGGTGGCGAATGGCTACCAAACGCTGGAGCCGAACGTAACGTACACATATCTGGTGGACGCGCATTGGTCGCCGGAGGCCGAATATACCATGGTGAACGCGTTTGATCCGGCGCTGGGCATTGCCTGGCCGCTCGGGGCGGATCAGGCAATTGTGTCGGATAAAGACAAGGCACACCCTTTGCTTTCGGCCGTGACGCCGATGGAGGTATGAGCATGAATGATTCTGAGATTTTGATTGTGGGCGCGTACGGGCAGCTGGGGAAGGCGCTGGCGGAGCGGTTTCCGGGCGCTCGAGCAGTGGACCGCGACGGGCTCGACATTACGAGCGTGCAGGCGCTGGAGGCGTTTGACTGGAGCGGGATCAAGTATCTGCTCAACGCGGCGGCCTACACCAACGTGGACGGCGCCGAGACGCCCGAGGGGCGGCGCACGGCCTGGGCGATTAATGCTGCGGCCGTGGCCAATCTGGCGCGGGTGGCGGTGGAGCGGGATCTGACTGTGGTGCACGTATCAAGTGAGACGGTTTACGACGGCTCGCAGTCGGCCCACCGCGAGGATGAGGGCGTGGCGCCACTGGGAGTCTATGCCCAAACGAAGGCGGCGGGCGACATGGCCGTCCGGGTGGCGCCCAAGCATTACATCGTGCGGACCATGTGGCTGGTGGGCGATGGGCCGAATTTCGTGAAGACCATGATGGGGCTGGCCGCCAAGAACATTTCGCCGCGAGTAGTGGGCGACCAAGTGGGCCGCCTGACGTTTTCGAGTACCTTGGTGGATGCGATCGAAGTGTTGCTGAAAAAGCGGGCTGATTATGGTATCTATCATGTGTCGGACGATGGCGACGTGGTATCCTGGGCCGAGGTGACGCGGGCAATCTTTCGCGAGCTCGGACGCGACGATTTGAGCGTCACAGACATCACAACGCCGGAATACTTCAAAGACAAGCCGACCTCGGCGCCGCGACCGCTCAAGGGCGACTACGACTTGGCTAAGATTAAGTCGGCTGGGGTGAAATTGCCGGACTGGCGCGAAGAACTGCATGATTACATCAAGCGCGAACAAGGGAAGGAAGTGAAATCATCATGAAGGGAATTATTTTAGCGGGTGGCTCGGGCACGCGCCTCTACCCCATTACGCAGGGCATTTCGAAGCAATTGATGCCGATCTACGACAAGCCGATGATTTACTATCCTCTGTCGACTTTGATGATGGCGGGGATCCGGGATATTTTGATCATCTCGACTGAGCAGGATATGCCTGGATTTGAGCGGTTGCTGGGCAGCGGCGAGCAGATCGGGTGCAACTTTACGTACAAAATCCAGCCGCGGCCAGAGGGACTGGCGCAGGCGTTTATCATTGGCGACGACTTCATTGGCGACGACAAGGTGGCGTTGATCTTGGGTGACAATATCTTCTACGGATCGGATTTGGGCTCGAAGCTCAAAGATCATACTGATCCGGACGGCGGGGTGATTTTCGCCTACCACGTAGCCGACCCAGAGCGCTACGGTGTAGTGGAGTTTGACGCGCACATGAAGGCGGTGAGCATCGAGGAAAAGCCGGATAAGCCCAAGAGCAATTACGCGGTGCCGGGGCTGTATTTTTACGATAACGAGGTGGTGGACATCGCCAAGCACATCAAACCAAGCGACCGGGGTGAGCTGGAAATCACCGAGGTGAACAATCAGTACCTCAAGCGTGGCAAGCTGAGCGTGGGCGTGCTCGACCGCGGCACGGCCTGGCTCGATACCGGCACGTTTGCGTCTATGATGCAGGCCAGCCAATTTGTGCAAGTGGTAGAGGAACGGCAGGCGCTCAAGGTGGGCTGCGTGGAAGAGGTGGCGTGGCAAGAGGGCTATATTACCGACGAACACCTCGACGCGCTAGCCGGCAAGCTACTTAAGAGCGGGTATGGCAAGTACCTGCGGGGACTGCTGGCGGAGCGTTAGGCTTTTTCCATGAGATTTTCCATGAGGTAAAGGGTGCGTTCGGAGTTTTTCACCGGCAGCTTTTTTACGATCTGGAAATGCTGCGCAAACGCCCGCTCGAAGCCGGCCATGGTGTAATCCGGGAAAATGTCGGGGCGGGTGGCGAGCAAAATTTGAACCTTGGAGTCGGATTTGGGGATGAATTCGACTACGAGGTGCCGGCCCAGGGCGGCGAAGTAGGCGGCGATAGAGGCGAGCGGGAGGTTGTTGGAGATGGCCAGATGGTGCACGAGCGCGAGGGCCATCACGAGATCGGCGCGACCGCGCTGGGCCAGCGAGCTGCGCTCGGCGTTGGCCCAGCCGATGGCGGGGCTGGGATTGGTGAGGTCGAGCAGCAGCGGCAGGATGTTGGGCTCGCGGCGGTCGCGCACCAGGCGGTAGTTGGCCTCGACGGCGACGGGATCGATGTCGAAGCTGACGGTATGGATGCCGCGGTCGCCGGCCAGGCGGCTGAATTGGCCGGTGTTGGCGCCGAGGTCCCAGACGGTTTGCGGCCGCACTTCGTCGAGGAAGCTGGCTACCACTGCCTGCTTGTGCTCGAAGGCGGTGGCGCTGTAATTGGTGGCGTTGTAGTAATCGCCCCATTCGGTTTTGCCGCCGCGCCACCTGAGGCCGCGGACGGTGCGCGTGAGGCTGTCGACGAGGCCTTCGAGGCCGGATTGGCTGAGCCGCCGATGGCTGCCCGGACCGGCAGCCGACGCGGCCTGCGGGGTGCGAGATTGGGCGCGGGCGTGCAAAAACAGGTGCATGGCCAGCCCCGGCGACAGGCGCGCACGGCGGGGCAACAGCTTGGCGGCCAGCGGCAGCGGCACGCCGTCGAGGTGCACCAGGAGCAGTTTGCCCAGATCGACATCGACCTGCGACATGAGTGCTAGCGGTGCCAAGAAATGTTGGCAAAATTGCCGATACGCCGCCCAGGGGCTGGAGGGGGTGTATTTTTCAAATGACAGGGTGTCGATGAGCAGCGGCCGCCCCTCGTGGAATTGAATGTTGTAGGCGCTGGCGTCTTTGAGCGTGAGGCCATGCCGCAGCGCCTCGGCTTGGACGGCCAGAGTGGTGAGCGCGGCGTCTTGGAGCTGCGAAAAGCCCCATTCGTACGGGTACGAGATGGTGCGGACGCGGTCGGGCTCGATGACGAGGCGGCGGTCGGCGTCGGGCGGTAGGCCTTCGATCTCGACTTCGCGGTGCGGGATGAGCAGGTGCTGGCCGGTGAGCTGCTCGTAGAGGCCGCTTTGCATCAGCGAATCGTAGTCGGCGACGCCGGCGGCATTGACCTGCCGCAGCAGCCGGCCGCGATGCTCAAACACAAAGCCGGCGGGATCGCGAAAGGAGGCGGCGTGCTTCATAGCCCGCGCCTGCAACTGCGCTCGATCACGATTTCTCGGTGCTGTCTTTTTTGCGTAACGCGCCGATGACCCGGTGGAGGGTTTTGCGGCCGGCGTAGGCTAGGCCGAGCACGCCGCCGATAATCGACTGGATGAGCATGCTCCCGGCGCCGGGATCGAGATAAGCGAGCAGATGTTTCATGGGGACTCCTTAGCACTCACGGATGGGAATGGATCTATTCTACTATACACGCCTACTCTAGCGCGCGGGGACTGAGATTGGGCTGAGGCAGCCAGCGTGAGCAGCGGCCGGGACGTTCGCCTCCGGGATAAACGAGAAGAACCCCCGGCGCGAGGCCAGGGGCCTTCCCGCTAGGGGCTAGTGAGCGACACCGCTCGTGTCGTTACTGAGACAGGCCGCCGGCGACAGAACCGGTGGTTACGAGAGCCCAGGTGGCGCCGATGGACCCGTCCTTGACGTACAGGTTTCCGCCGCCCCAGACCTCAACGCGCGTGTCAGAGACGGCGAATCCGTCGGCGCCGCCAGATACGAGCGTCCAGCTTGAGCCGATTGCGCCTTCCTTGACATACAGCGTACCGTCGCTCTGCCTAGCCATGATGCGGTTGGACGAGAGCCGGAAGTCGGCGGTGGGATTGATAACCACGCTCCAGCCGGCGCCCAGGGACCCATCCTTGATGTTGAGGTCGGTGCCCCAGAGCACGCCAACGCGAGTGTCTGTGACATGGAATTTGCCGACACCGACACCGCTCGCGACGGATGTCCAGGTAGCGCCGATGGGCCCTTCCTTGACGCTGAGACCTCCGCTGCTGTCGAGGACGGCAATGCGGTTGGGGGAGAGGTCGAAGTCGGTGACACCGGTAGAGACCGTTGTCCAGGTGGCGCCGAGCGGCCCCTCCTTGATGGCGAGAGTGTTCCCGAAGAGGGCACCGATCCGGTTGTCGGTGACGTGAAAGCCCGTAACGCCCGTGCCGATGGTGGTCCACGGGGCGTTCAGTGGCCCCTCCTTGACGCTGAGGTTGCCACCGCCATCGAGGATTGCGATGCGATTGGGGGAGAGTTGAAATTGACTCACCCCGCTAGCCACCGGCGTCCACGTCGCGCCGAGGGAGCCTTCTTTGACGCTGAGGTTGCCGCCGGCATCCAGGGTGGCGATACGCGGGGTGGCGTTTGGCGTCGAAGAGTTGTCACTGGTGACGTAGGCGCCACCCGAAGCCGGCAGGCCGGTGCCAGACATTGGGCTGGGCGCCACGGACGTACCGCTATGCCTCACCACGAAGTGCAGGTGACAGAAAGTGGTACCGACGTTGCCGAACTTGGCGATGATGTCGCCGCGCGACACTACAGTACCGACCGCCACTCGATCGGTGACGTGCTGATACTCGCTGATGTAGCCCGCCGCAATGGAACCGTGGTCGATGCGGATGTAGCTGATGCCACCAGGCGAGTAAGTACCCACGGCACTAACAATGCCGGTGTTGGTGGCTCGGACGTTCTCGCCGCAGTCGGCATTGCCGCCGCCAGGGCCGTTGATGTCGACGGCATAGTAGTCGGTGGCGTTGTAGTTGCCATTGCTGTCCCAGCAGCAGTGGCCGTAATAGCCGCCGCCTTCGCCGCCGGGATTGCCGACCGCGAACGTCTTGCCGGAGTCCCAGGGCGCAGAGATGGCGAGGCTGGCGTCGGCATGAGCTACGCTGGCGAGGCCGGCGGTCGTAGCGCCCGGGATGATGGGCGCGCCGACGAGCAGGAGTGCGGCGAGTACCGTGAGCAGAGCGCCGATGGCCGCCGTTCGGCGATTTGGCACCTGAAGCGGCGAGAGCGGGCGAGTTTGCCCGCCCCTGAGTGAGACCGTCGAATGCACGACGATTCCCTTCTCGGATATGGTACTACACTTCCCATACCCGAATCTGGCCTTTTGGAAGGCAAAAACCCAAATTCGGATTGGGGCGTCGAGAGCAGTGTACGGTATTTGTTTGGCTAGGTCAACATTTCGGCTGCGGGGCCCCGGCATCTGGTAAGATATTCGTAGCAAAATGAGTGAATACGAACAGTTGAGGGTCGCTATAGTGATTCCCGCCTACAACGAGGGGCGGAGTATTGGTGGTGTGGTGGCCGAAATGCACAAAGAGCTGAGTAAAACGAAATATAGATACGAGGTAGTAGTGGTGGATGACGGCTCCAAAGATGATACGGCCACGCTGGCGCTGCAGGCTGGCGCGAGGGTGATCCGGCACATCCTCAATACGGGTAGCGGTGGCGCCACGGCTACCGGCTTGAGCTACGCCCAGCAATCCGGCTTCGGGGTAGCGGCCACCATTGATGCCGATGGCCAGCATGAAGCGATAGACCTGGCGAAAGGCCTGGAAAAGATCCGCGACGGTGAGGCTGACCTTCTCATTGGTAGCCGGCTCATGAGTTCGTCGGGCATGTCTCACATCAAGGTGCTTGGCAACCGAGGCCTTAGCACGATCACCAACCTGCTGTTTGGCGTGACGGTGACCGACTCGCAATCGGGACTGAGGATCTTCTCGAAAAAAGCCCTCGACCGGCTCAAGTGGAAGACCAGCGGCTACGAGTTCTGCTCAGAAATGCTGTGGCGCGCTAAGCAGCAGGGCCTAGTGATTCGCGAATATCCCATTAAAGCCATTTACACTGATTACTCAACCTCGAAAGGTCAGAATAACTGGAATGGATTCAATATCGTTATTGCACTCGTGAGTCGGCGAATTATGGAGCTGTTCGAATGAGCAGGTACACGATTTTACTGTTGCTGAATATTCCCTTGATCAGTGCGGGAATTCTGAATGCTTTGGTGGCGCATAAGCTGGGGAGGTTGTCGAGGAAGAAGTTTTTGCTGCAGGTTGTTTTGTGGTGTAGCGTATTTGGCGGCCTCATTCTCGCCGAGCCCACTTACCGCTTCTTGTTCGCCAATCGGCTTACGGATACAGAACCCCTTAGTCTGTTCGACGTTATTCAGATAACGGGAATATTATTCATTCTATTTACCGTAAGCAGGTATCGGATTAAGATTAATTCTTTGGAGAGACGCGTGAACGACCTACATCAAGAGCTGTCTATCAGGCTATCAAAAGATGTCGAGTAACGAACCCATACGATCAAACGTTCTTATGGTCATTCCAACGCTCGGCGAGCGTATTGACTTGCTTCGCCAAACGCTTCAATCAATAGTGGATCAGGGCGCGAGCACACCGGATATCATTGTGGTCTGTCCAAAGAAGGCCCTCGAAGCCCGCGCGCTTGCCGCTGAATTTGGGGCCGATGTCGCCGATGATCCGGGTGGCATTTCTGCCGCGGTTAACGTTGGATTTGCTTTGGCTAAGCAGCGGCATATTTACGCCACGTGGATGGGTGACGACGACCTGCTACGTTCTAATTCGCTGGCCAGCACTACCGCCGCTCTGGATGCGAATCCGAAGGCGGTGGTGGCGTTTGGTTTTTGTGACTACATTGATGATAAGAATAATATATTGTTCACCAACCGGGCCGGCTGGTACGCGCCCTGGCTGATGACGTGGGGACCCGACTTGGTGCCGCTTCCTGGCATCTTGTTCCGCCTCTCGGCCGTCCAGCAAGCTGGTGGATTTGATGAAGCGCTAAAATACGCCATGGACTTGGACGTATTACTCAAATTACGAAAAATGGGGCGCTTCGTTAATACCAAGAAAACCCTGGCGGCATTTCGTTGGCATCCCGACTCCACAACGGTTGCCAACCGCACGGCGTCGTTGAATGAGGCCGAGATGGTTAAACGCCGTCGTCTATCGAAGCCGCTGCAAATTTTGGCTCCGCTGTGGGAAGGGCCCATCCGGGCAGCGACGCGGATGGCGGCCCGGCGAGTGAACGCTTTGGCGCACGCCAAGAAATCTTATTAGGGTCTCGGGAAAACCGCGTCAAACATATCGCGAATAGCGGGATGGAGTTGTCCGGCGGCAAACTCCGCTTCAATCCGCTGACGGTCAAAGAGGCTCAGACCGGCTGGCACATCATACTCATGCGGGTCGAGGTGAGTCTTGGCGTACGAAAGCTCTTCGGCAGAGAGTTCTACCAAGTAGTTGAGAGAAAGGTCGTCGCGCCCGACATCGGTCGGCTCTTGCGACCGCTCGCTCTAGCGATATCGGATGATTCGATCGGTTTTGATAAACCGATCGGACGCCAACTCCAGGCCGGTCTCTCGGGCAAAATTCCGGATCACGCTGGCCTGCTCGCTCTCACCGGCAAGCATGCGTCCTCCGATCCACCACCAACCCGTCATAGGCAAATTTCGGCGAACTGTGAGGTAAAACCCCTGCGCCGCTCGGTCTATAATGATCACGTCGGTACAGACCACTACCATTCCAGAAATAGCTCTGGCATAATCTTTTTCCGGCAAGAAATGACGTGGCATTTTGTGATTGGGATCTTGCTGGTATAGCCCCCTCAAAACAAAACCTGCATTTATTTCGAGATTTTGTTACGCTTAATTGCAAATGCGTAAAACAAATATCACCAACGAAGAAAAGATTCTTTTAAAGGAATATGCCAAAACCTCCC
>Ga0307499_10000006_pt1 | contig 87604 bp, 77 predicted proteins | sample 13_S_MG_FD_201363 | JGI IMG/M metagenome (GOLD analysis project Ga0307499, IMG submission 201363) | Soil microbial communities from Populus trichocarpa stands in riparian zone in the Pacific Northwest, United States - 13_S | ecosystem: Environmental > Terrestrial > Soil > Riparian zone > Trees... | reverse complement strand
GCTCCCGGAGAGTTGTGCCGCTCCAGGAACAGTCAGGTGTTCCGTCAGCGCGCCAGTACCGCGACCGAAGCGGAGATAGAATGCAGGCAAGATAAACAGGTTGAGCAGCGTCGATGTCGCGAGGCCGCCCAGGATGACGACCGCCATCGGATATTCGATCTCGTGGCCCGGCAGGTCGCCGAAAATGACCAGCGGCAGGATCGCAAGTCCGGCGGCGCCGGTCGTCATCAGGATCGGCCGCAACCGCTCGCTCGCGCCGCGAAGCACGAGGTTCATGCCGAACGCCTCTCCCTCATGGCGTTCCAGGTGCTGGAAGTGATTGATCATGATGATCCCGTTGCGGGCGGCGATGCCAAGCACCGTCAGGAAACCGACCAACGAGCCAAGGGAAAGCACGCCGCCGGCGAGCCACGCTGCCAGCACGCCTCCCACCAACGCTGAAGGCAGCGTCAGGAAGCTGAGCGTTGCCAGCCGCCAGCTGTTGAAGGACTGTTGCAGCAGTATGAAAATCACGGCGAGCGCCAGCACGGCGAACAGTTCGAGCCGCCTGCGGGCGGCGTTCAGTTCCTGATACTCGCCCTGCAGCACCGCGTAGTAGCCAAGAGGAAACGCAAGCTTGTCCAGACGCGCCTGCACGTCGCTGGCGACCGCGCCAAGATCGCGGCCCCTGACATTCGCCTGCACGTCGATCCGACGGGAACTCGCCTCACGCTTGACGACATTTGGCGTCGGCCGAATGCTGACATCGGCGACTTCCGCCAGCCGAACGCGCCGCCCGGTCGGCGTGTTGATCAGCATCTCGCGGACCGAGTCCACGCTGTGGCGGGATTCCGGCGAGGTCCACACCTGCACGTCATAGGTGCGGCCGCCGAGAAAGATGTCGCCGACCTCCTCTCCGGCCATGAAGGTCGCGGAGGCACGCCGGACATCGCCCGGCTTCAGACCGTAGCGTTGTGCTTCCTCCAGCTTCACCGTCACCTGAATATGCGGTACTTCGACCATCAACTCCTTGTGCAGGTTGACGAGATCAGGGACATCAGCGAGCGCCGCGCGAACCTCCTCCGCCTTGTCTCTGAGAACGTCGAGATCCGGGCCGAAGATGCGGACGACAATCGCCTCACCTGCGCCGGTCAGGACCTCGCGAATTCGCTCTTTCAGATAGGTCTGCACATCCCGGTAGAGGCCGGGATAACCCTCCACCATTTCTTCGATCTTGGCATGCGTCTTGTCGTAGTCGGCATCCCTGCTGATGCTGATCCAGTTCTCCCCGAAATTGACGCCGACGACCTCGTCGGCGGCGAAGGCCTGGCCGATATGGGCGCCGAAGTTGCGCACGCCCGGAATGGCGCGCAGTTCCTTGCTTGCGCGGGTGGTGATACGCAGCATTTCCGGCAGCGACGCGTCGGGCGTGGTGACCCAGTGCATCAGGAAATCGCGCTCCTTGAACGACGGCAGGAGCGAGTGGCCGAGCAGCGGCCAGACGCCGATCCCAGACAGCGTCACGACTGCGACGGCGATGTAGGCCATGCGCGGTGTCCGGGTGACCCGTTCCAGCAGGGGCCCGTAATGGTGCAGCAGCCAAAGGATTACAGGTGATTCACGCCCTTCGAGCCGTGCGCCACGCAGCAGGATCAGGCAGAGAGCAGGCGTTACCGTCATCGCCGCAGCGAGCGAGGCCGCAATCGCGAGCACATAGGCTGTAATCAGCGGCTTGAAGAAGGATCCGGTCAGGCCTTGCATGAACAGGACAGGCACGACCGCCGTGACCACGATAAGGGTAGCGTAGACGATCGGCGCCCGCACCTCGAGCGAAGCCTCCAGAATGATGCGCGCCGTGCTTCGCGTATCACCCGAACGCCGTGCGAGACGAAGTCGCCGCATGATGTTTTCGACGTCGAGGATCGCGTCGTCGACGACAACTCCTAACGCGATGACGAAGCCCGCCAGAGTCATGGTGTTGACCGTGGCGCCGGACATGAACAGAACGAGGCCGGCGGCCAGCAGCGAAAGCGGGATAGCAATGATGCACACGATCGCAGTACGCCACTCGTAAAGGAAGATGAGTATGATTCCTGCGACCAACAGGCAGCTCAGCAGCATTGCCCAGGACAGGTTGTGGATCGAGTCCTCAACGAAAGTCGCCGGCCGGAAGATTGTCGTATCGATTTCAATCCCTGGCAGGCCGGGCTTCATCCTCTCCAGCGCCTCCTCCACCCCACGGGTGACGGCAAGCGTGTTACCCCAGGGAAACTTTTCGACAATGAGCATGAGGCCCGGGCCGTCGTTGATAACGGCATCGCCAATCATGCCCTGCGGCGCATAGACGAGATCGGCCACGTCGCTCAGCAACAGCGGCGGTTTCCCGACCGGTTTGGTCACCGGCACCTTGGCCAGCGTCTCGGGTGTGACGCCGGAGCCGACGAAGCGAAGTTGAAAGCGCTGATTGGGCGTTTCGACGAAGCCACCGGTGCCGATATGCGCGCCACGGGCATAGCGCAACAGACCTACGTCGAGGGCATCGGAAACCGCCTCCTGCACCTGGTCGAGCGTGACATCCGCGGCGGCCATCCGCTTCGCGTCAACCATGACCTGGAGCATCTTGAGCTGCTCTCCCCAGATCGCGATGTTCGCAACGCCGGGAACCCCGAGCAGCCGCTGCCGGATCGTCCAATAGGAGAGCATCGACAGGTCCATCACCGACTTGTCCTTCGAGGTAATCCCGATCTTCATGATCCGGCTGGTCGAGGACAATGGCGGCATCATGAACGGCGGTGCGGCCCATGTCGGCAGGCTCTTGGTCGCGAGCGCCATCCGCTCGCTGACCAGTTGCCGCGCGCTGATCCCGTCAACGCCGGACTTGAAGATCAACAGGATCGACGACAGCTGCGCCACCGACTTCGAGCGCATCACGTCAAGGTCCGGGACGCCGTTCAGCGCGTTTTCCAGCGGCACCGTGACGAGTTGCTCGACTTCCGCCGATGAAAGCCCAAGACAGATAGTCTGGATCTCGACCCGCGGTGGCGCGAATTCCGGGAATACGTCCACGGGTACGTCCCGCAGGCGCGCGAGGCCAAACCAGGTCAGCACCACCCCGAGGGCGAGGACGAGATAGCGAAAGCGCAGACTCGAACCAATAATCAGCCTCATCATCGGAAAAAATCCCCCCACTCAGGCCGAAGCCGCTGTGGAAAAACAATTTCGACGCGCAGCTAGTGACCTACCTTCACCTCGGTGCCGAAGACCTGCGGCACGCCGGCCGCAAGCACCTTCGTACCGGCGGGCGGCCCGTCAGTCAGGTACACGTTGTCGCCCTTGATGGTATCGATCACCACAGCGCCGCGAGCGAAGGTCAATGGGTCGGCGCTGATATAAACCCACGTCTTGCCGGTCAGGTCGTAGAGAACAGAGGCATAGGGCACGATCAGGCGGCCCGACAGATCGGCGCGCACCTCATCGATCACGATGCCGAGTCGTTCAGCCGCTTTCGGCGTGAGCGTCACCTTCATGATCTTTACGTCACTTGTGGCCTCGACGCGCGCGGGCATGACCTTCTTGACTGCCGTCTCGGCGGCCAGTGCTGATGAACAGGGCGCTACAAGGCACGCGGCAAATGCCGCGACCATCAATACAGTGATGCGGGCCATGAGACGTCCCTCCCTTTCGAAGGCTTTCGAAGTGAAGCGCGCGGCAGTCATGACGCGGTCTCCATTTCAAGATCGAGCCGGTCGGCGGTCCAGCCGGCGCCGAACCGCAGGTAAAGCGCCGGCAGCACAAACAACGTTCCGGGCGTCATGGTAACCACGCCGCCCAGGACCGACAGAGCGAGCGGGTGCGCAATTTCAAGTCCGGCGACATCACCCATGATCGCGAACGGAAGCACCAGTGCGAACGTCGTTACCGATGAGGCGATGATGCTCGGGAATTGCTCCAGCATGCCGCGACGCACCAGCTTTTCGCCGAACGGTTCATCCTCATTCAATTGCAGATACTGGAAATGGGCGACCAAACCGATACCCTGCCGCACCATCAGTGCGAGCACCGCTGCCAGACCCAGCAGAGAACCAAGCGAGAAGTGACCGTCATTGATTGCGGCTGCCACGAGACCGCCGAGCACAGCGACGGGTACTCCGAGCAGCGACAGGGCGCTGAGTGTCCAGCTGCGGAGCACCGCCTGCGTCAGCAGGAACATCAACACCGCAGCCGCCGCCATGTAGCTGTATATCGATCGCAGAGAAGCTCGCTGCTCCTTGTATTCGCCGAGCACCTCGGCACGGTGCTCGAACGGGAATGCGATCTGCTTGACGTTCCTGGCGACGTCATCCGCCACATCACCGAGCGCCCGCTCGTCCACTTTCGCGGAAACATCGATACGACGCGAGGACCCCTGTCGCTGGATGATACTGGTGGCCGGCGCGATGCGGACGTCAGCAACCTGAGCCAGGCGAACCTGGGACCCACTCTCGCTGCCGATCATCAGATTCCGCACGTCATCGATGTTGTCGCGCAACTCCGGGCGCCCCCAGACAACCACGTCGAAAACCTTCTGGTCCTCGAACAGTGCACCGACGGTGATGCCGCCGACCATCGCAGAGGTCGCCCTGCGGACGTCGCCCGGCTTCAGGCCGAAACTGGCCGCGCGATCGACATCCACCTTGACTTCGATCGAGGGTTCTTCGACCTGCAATTCGACCCGGGGATTTTCTATGCCGGGGATCTTCGCCATCGATGCGCGGATCTCCTCTGCCTTGGCGCGAATGACATCGAGGCTGTTGCCATAGACGCGCACGGTGATGGAATCCGGGTCACCGGTGAGCGCCTCGCGCAGCTTCGTGGACAGGTATGTCCCCAGCTTGCCACGCATCCCGGGATAGGCGGTGATGGCAGCTTCGACGGCGTCCACCGTTGCTTCGCGATCGGCCTTCGGGTCGATGTTGACCCACACCTGCCCGGCATTCACGTCCGTTGCGCGCTCGCAATTGCAAAGCACCGCCCGTCCAAGATTGGCAAAGGCGTTCTGCACTCCCGGGATCTGCCGCAGGTCGCGGATCAGGTTCTCGGTCGATCGGGTCATTGCCTGCAGCGAGGTGCCGGGCGGCCCCTGCCATTCGATCATCAGATCCGTCTCTCTGAAGCTGGGCACCATGTTGCGTTCGAGCGGGCTCCAGAGCGCGAAGCATGCAATCGCCGCCACCACGCAGGCGCCGATGCAGGCGAGCGGCGCGTGGATGATGCGGCCGACAATACGATCGAAAGGCATGGCCAACCTGTTGATGACCCAACCGCCCGTCGGGGTCAGTGGCGCATTGGCGAGCAGCACCGCGGCCAGTGCGGGGGTCACGATCACCGCCACCAGCATCGAGATGGATACGGCGGCGATATAAGCCCAGGCCATCGGCGCGAAGAACGCGGCGGACCGGCTGTACATGAACAGAACGGGCATCACTGCGAGTACGACGATCAGCGACGCGTAAAGCATCGGCCGGCGCGTTTCCAGCATTGCGCGGACGACCACCATGAAACCGGACCGACCGTCGCGTTGCGGCGCCCGCAAGCGGTACAGCACATTTTCGACGTCGATAATGCCGTCATGCACGATCACGCCGGACGCCATCAGCAGGCCGCCGACGACGATCATGCTGAGCGGGATTCCAGCGGCCCTTAGCAGCAGTTCAGCACAGACGAGCGACAATGAGATCGCGGCCAGGGCGATAACCGCGGTTCTCCAGCTGCCCATCAGAACGCCAAGCACGACGGCGGCCAGGATGATCGAAATGAGCATGGCCCTGCCCAGATTGCTGGTCGCGCGTTCGATGAAGCTCGCAGGGTGGTAGATGTTCGTATTGATCTCGATGCCAGGCAGCCCAGGTTTCAGTTCGTTGAGCGCGCGCTCAACGCCGCGCGTCACGTCCAATGTGTTGAAGCCGGGGAATTTCTCTATCGCCACCATCAGGCCGGGGTTTTCGCCGACGATGGCGTCTCCGATCAGCGCCTGATGTCCCTCCACGAGATAGGCGACGTCGCCGACGCTCGTAGTCGTGCCGCTGAGCGGCACCTTGGCGAAGGTAGCCACGGTGGAGATCGGCAGAAGGTGACGGATGCTGAGCCGCTGATTCGGCGTTTCGATGAAGCCGCCGGTGCCGGGCGTGGATGAGTTCAGGTAGGTGAGCGGCGAGGACCACACCGCCTCACCTGTCGTCTTGATCACCTGGTCGAGCTTGACGCCCTTCTTGTTCAGGTTCCGGGCATCGACAAGCACCTGCACCTGCCGCTCGCGCTGACCCCATATCGACACATTCGCCACACCCGGAACCCCGGCGAGGCGCGGCGCGATGTTCCAGCGCGCCTGAACGGACATGTCGATCAGTGAGACGGATTTCGAACTCAGGCCGATGTTCATCACCCGGCTGGCCGAAGAGACCGGCTGAAGCATGGTCGGAGGGCTTGAGACGTTCGGAAGTGCACGCGACTGCGTCAGCCGCTCCTGCACCATCTGGCGCGCTTTCATCAGATCGGTGCCAGGCGCGAAGATCATCTCGATTGTCGAAAGTCCCGCCATCGATTCCGACTGGATGACCTGAAGCCACGGCACGCCATTCAGCAGGTCCGCCTCCAGCGGCACAGTGATCAGCGATTCGACCTCGGCACTGGAGAGCCCAAGCGATTCCGTCTTCACCGTGAGCGAGGGCAGCGCCAATTCCGGGATGACGTCGAGCGGCTTGTTCCTGACATCGACGGCGCCGAGGATCAGCAGGCCCGCGGCGACAACCACAATGAGGGTGCGTAGACGCACGCTAGAGGATATGAGCCACGCCAACATTTCGACGCCCCCCTCTTTTGACCTCTGGTTGTATTAGACCTCTGGCTGTAGTCAGACTCCGCTTGTATGGGCCGTTGAACACCGGATTTCTTGGTTTATTTCACACGCGTCGAAGTTTATCTGTCGATCCCTCCATCCATGTCGTCCCATGTCGTCGCTGCAATTCGGTCTCGCTAACGCCCAGTCAAACTTCGCGTTTGGGAGCCATATGCCCGCTAGAATGCACATCGTCGCAAATTGCTCATCGAAATAGCGCGATGCGGACATTTTGATGTCGATGTTTTGGCGATACAAGTAACTGAGTAATGCCGATTTTCTTATGTATCTTTTGGTCATGCGCGATATCGAAAGATATATGCTCTGCGCAACCTCAAGTCGACGAACCACAATGAGCTGGTGTCGCGGCTACTCGCGTCGTCCGGAGACATCGCCTCGCCAGCAATTGTTAACTGTGCCGATGCTGAGTCGAACGCTTGTCTGTAATCAACTTGACGGATGATGCACTCGCTGAGACAGTCTGGTTACCCAAGCGGAATTGTTATGAACGAGTTGGTTCGACGATGTGAGTGACGTCGGACCACGGTAGCGATGGGGCCGCGCATGATCTGGGGTAAGCGGAATGCGCTCGTTGCCGGATTGAGGCGACGTCGGCACACGGCGGAGAATGGCACCGTAAAGCCAGTTGCGCCCGGCTGGTACTGCTTCCGCTCCGTATGCCCGTTGATCGCTCCCGCTGTGCCGGCATTGTTCGGCCTCGCCTTGTTTGTCCCTTCTCATGCCGTCGCAGCGGAGAACGAGGACATCGCAACTCTCCGGCGCATGCTCGGCGAGCTAAAGGCGGAGAACCGCAAACTTTCGGAACGTCTCAGTGCCCTGGAGGGCGCGCCGGCGCCGCGGCGTACCAGGCCCGCTACGGCGCAGGAGCGTCCGGCTCTTGCCGTAACTGCGGCGAAGCCTGCACCGACGGTTCTGCCACCGCCCGTCGATCCACCCGCACTGCCCGCTCCAGATTTGTCCGAAGCCGCAGCGAAGAGACCGCTTAACGAGCGCGTAAAGCAATTGGAGATCGGCTGGGCGGCGAACGAGAACGCGACGCGCCAAATCCTCCGCGATACGCTCAACAAGACCGGACCGAAGATCAACAACTTCCTCACGCTGAGCGGCGTGGTCGAAGGCGTGGCTTCGCGGACCGGCTCATTCAGCGGCCCTACTCAGGAAAACCTGTCGCTGGGTACGGCAGAACTCGATTTCGATATCAAGCTGAGCGACTGGTTGACCGGCGCTCTTGTTCTCCATTTCGACAACGGCACGGGTGCGATATTCCCCACCGGGAATCAACCAGTCGTGCCTGCCAACATCGCTGGCGTAGGTGTGGATCGCTTCACGCTTGATCGGACTCACATTTCGGTGGGCGATCTGATGCAATTCCCGATCGCGGCCCGCTTCGGCGTGGAGGTTTTGCATTTCGGTACATCCACGGGCGTCGCACGCCTGGATACGCTCTCGATCGGCACTCCGCTGACAACCGAGGTGTTCGAAAACCGTCAGACGGCGGGAGGCTTTGAATTCGCATGGCCAACCCCAGCGCGGCAGCCGCCGCCGGCGCCGGTCGTTGTTCCACGCGTTAGTCCGTTGGTCGTCGCACCGGCCGTGAGCCAACTGATGCGTTGGCTTGGTTACACCCCGCTGCCTGAGCGGCCGTTCCGGCCTACGCCGGTCACATTCCCCTTCGACCCGGCACCCTTCTACGGCTCAGCCATGACTTACAGGGGCAGCGACAGCATCATCCCCGGCCGGACGAAAATCGACGATTACAATGCCAGTCTCGGTTTCCGGACCAGGGGCCATTGCGGCGTACCGTATGACCAGTTGACGAACTCGCTGATTTGTCCATGGACCGTTGACTTCCATGTCGACTACGACACCTCCGTTTTCGAAAGCAGATTTTTGCGTACGTCGTATCTGCCGTTCCTGAATCAGATCGGCCGGATTCCCGGAGTTGCCGCGAGCCTCAAAACCAGTTTCGGCCCGTTCGCGTTCGTGGGTGAGGTAAATGCCGCAATTCAGGACGCCAGGTTTATCGATGGCCTCGGCATTGCGCGGAACATGATGCCGATGACCTGGCAGGCCTCGATTGCCTACCAGTTCGACTGGAACCCATGGATACAGGAGATCGGCGCGCAGGGCGATTTCATCTCGGTGGGATATTCTGGCAGTCAAGATATGGCGGGCGTGTCGATCCTGCAAAACGGAATTCCAACCCGGATCGGATTCGTCCCGCAGCACCGGCTCTTCCTGACCGGTGGCGAGTGGGTGATGGACGGGCTCAAGGTGGCCGTGGAATATTCAGCCAACTGGGACTATCCGGTGAGCGTCGGTGGAACGGGCAGACTCGCGCATGGCTGGTTCGGATTGATTCAGCTTAATTTCTGATGCGTCTTCGTCCAGCACTATAAGGAGCCGAAATCCTGGAAGCGATTGAGAATATCCACCGGGGACGAGCCAGCCGCGTTAGTAGCAACGCGACTGGTCGCGTCTAGCGGGCCTGCGCGCGAGCAACACCGATCTCATCGCCCGGATATTAAACTGAGAGTGTTTCGGAGCACTGATAACAGCTTCGAACGGCCCGGTCCCGGCTAACGAATTGGTTTACTGCGGACTGATCTCGACCTGCCGCACGGCCGGCATTCGGGGAATCCGTGGAGCAGTTCGATCCTCGAGGCCACGGTTGAGTCCCGGTACGCCTCGTCAGAGATCGATTGTCTCGCCCAACCGATGGGAGAACTCCATGAAGGCCATCGCACTGGGCACATTCGGTGCCGCGCTGCTCGCGTCCGCCACTTCCGCCGCGCTCCTCAACGCAACGACGATCGGCTCCGCCGAAATCTCCAACGTCGATCCGATCGGTCTGGTCTGCAACGAGTATTATGGACGCTGCTGGCGGACCCGAGGACCGCGCTATGTCCTGCGCTATTACTACGACCCCAGCTACTTCCCCGGCCGGGGCTACAACTACTACGCTGGCCCCGGCTACTACGATCGCGGCTACGGCAGGCCAAGGTTCATCATTCGCGGCTGGTAGCCGAGAAACAAAGAGCCGCCCTCGGATCAGGCGTCGGAAGTTGTAGCCGACGGCCGCGAAGACGGCGTTATAGGCGTCGCCACGCCGGAACCAGAGATAGTTGCGGCCCATGCGGTGTTCGGCTTTGAGATGGCCGATGACGGGTTCGACGGCGGACCTGCGGCGGAGTTCGCGCTTGATCTGGGGCGTCACCCCTCGCTTTTGGCCGGAGAGGAAGACCCTGAACTTGTAATCGGGCGGTGCATTGTGGCCGCGATATCCCTTGTCGGCGAGGATGCGCGCGATGCTGCTGCCGACCAGCGCCTCCATGTCCGGGATCACGGTTTCCAAGGTGTGGCCATCATATGGATTGCTGGGCAGCGCCTTGATGTGGGTGACGAACTGGCCGCCCTTGCAGTGCTTGAGGGTGGTGGCAACGCTGACCTTGACGCCGAACTCGTAAGGCCGATGGGCCTTCCCCTTGCCGATGCATTCGACTTCCGGCGCATGCAGGGAATAGACCATCGGGCCGCGTTGACGTTGCTGCTGCTCGCGTACGCGTGCGGTGCCGACGCCTCCGCCCGATGGCACTTCAACGTTGCGCGCATAAGCGCACTGCTCACTGCGGCATATTGCGGCGCCCGGGTTCGCGGTGAGCGCCCGACGACATCCATTATCGCGCATCGGTCCGAGCCTGCGCGTGACCGTCACGCGTAGAGAGATCGTCCTGCCGGGCTGGTGGCCGATTTGGAAGAGTTACCACTAAACACTGCAGTAAATTGCGGATAGGACGCCGGCACCAACCCGCACCGACTGGTCTGTAAGCCAATTGCCCGAAATAGCCAATTTTCGAATGACTGCTTCGCGCCAAGAGCGGCCGGTCGCAAGTCAACGTAATGGATGTCGGGCGGCGCAAACGCAACTTACGATCCACCACTGAAAGCACACATCAGACGAACATCGCGGGATTTCCGAAAAGGGCGAAGAGCGGACGTCGTGTCAGCGGCGACCGGGCCGACAATGGACCTACTCGATCTCCTCATCGGCACGGGCAACCAACGTCGGCGGGACGTTGAAGCCGAGCGCGCGGCCGCAGGGCCCGGGCTGAACCAAAGTCTGTAGCGCGAGACGAGGAAGCTACCTCTCGCGTGGCGGCGGCTAGACCACCTCGGCGAGCGGCTTCCAATCGTAGAAGACTAGGCCCGCCGCAGGATCGCGGACGGGGTCCGACGGCACCGCGGTTCGTCTGTCAGCCCCCGGGGCCGTCCTTCATGATGTAGCCCATCAGGTCGTCCACGTTGTGCTCCAAATCCCGGATGATGTCCTTGACGACGTCTCCGATCGAGATCACGCCCACGACCTTGCCCGCGCCCAGCACTGGCAGATGGCGAAAACCGCGCTTCGCCATCATTGTCATGCAGCCTTCCAGCCGATCGTCCGGTTCGACCGTGACCGGGTTGCCCGTCATCACTTGGCCCACCGGCGTCTGCTTCGCATCAAGCCCAGGCAGCAGCACTTTGATGGCGCAGTCACCCTGGGTCACGATACCGACCAGCACGTCGTCGTCGATGACCAGCACCGACCGGACACGGTTGTCGCGCATCTGTTGCAAGGCTTCGACGACCATGTCGCCGGAACGAACATGGATCAGGGCGCCACTCTTCTGCGCCAGAGCGTTTTTTACCGTGCTCATCGATCTCTTCTCGTGGGCCCTGACCTGCCCCCCTTTGATGGTCCGCATTGAAGGTTAGTCGAAATTTCTTGTCTTGTCAGCACCGCGCCGATGTCGCCGGTGAAGCCTGCCACCGATCCCGACAGCGGGATTTTCACGCCTCGATGGCGTAGCCCTGCAGCAACTTCCACTACTTCCGGCTCGAAGCCGCTGCCCTTCCGTTTCGATGGATCTGCCCCGTCTGTCGGCTTTGGGTCTTGGTCGTGTAAAAACACCCTTCCAAGGAAGTCGGTGAGAAGCCAGGACCGGTTCGGTCTCAGGCCACGATCGCAGCCATCAACGGCTTGGTTCCGACGATGTTCATGACCCGTGTCATATTATAGGCGAGGACCGAGAGCGCCATCTCGGCGGCTACTTTTGGAAGCGTTTTGGTGAGGAAGTGTGTCGCTCCCATGCGGGCCTTCATCGTGCCGAACGGATGCTCGACCGTCTCCCGCCGCAGGCGCATGGCTTGTGGGTTTGCATCAAGGCGCTGCTGCACAGCGTCGAGCAGATGCTCATGCTCCCATCGTGGAATCCGCCGTTCTGGCCCTGTCGTGCACTGCGATTTAAGCGAACAATCTTGACAGGCTGTGGTCCAGTAGCGCCGTAGCCGCTTGCCATCCTCCTCGCTCGTAAAGCGATATGGCAATTGCTGGCCGGCTGGACAGCGATAGGCGTCCTCCTCTGGCAGATAGACAAAGTCCTGCTTGCCGAAGCGGCCATCTGACTTGGCGCCCGACGTCTGCGGCTTGGGCAGAGTTACCGTGATGCCGGCCTCGTGGCACGCGAGGATCTCCAGGCTGCTGAAGTAGCCGCGATCGGCAACGGCTTCGAGCGTCTCGGTCTGTAGAACAGCCTTCGCCTGCTTGCCCATATTGGCCAGTTGAGCCCGATCTGAGCCGCTGTTCGTTACCTCATGCGTCACAATCAGATGGTGCTTGGTATCGACGGCGACCTGCACGTTGTAGCCGACGACGCCGGAACCACGCCCGCTCGTCGCCATCGAACGGCTGTCGGGATCGGTCAGAGAGATTTGTTGGTCAGGCGAAGCAAGCATCTGCTTCTCGTAAACGGCAAGCTTGCCCATTTCCTGCTTCAGCTTCGTCAGTTTCTCGGTAAGCCTCGTCACCTTCGCGGCCAGTGCCTCCGTCGGCTCTTGCCGGTCGGCCGTGTCAAGTTGGCTCAGATAGCGCGCGACGCTCTCCTCCAGCTGGGCACGCCGCCGTTCCACCTTTGCCCGCGTGAAGTTCTTGTCCCGATTGTTCACCGCCTTGAACTTGCTGCCATCGATGGCAACGCTCGCCGTCGCGAGGAGACCCATCTTGCGGCAAAGTTCGACAAAGCGCGCACATACCGTGCGAAGCGCCAGGCCATTGTCTTTGCGGAAGTCCGCGATCGTCTTGTGATCAGGTGCCAGCCGACCCAGCAGCCACATGACTTCGACATTGCGTCCGGCCTCGCGTTCGAGCCGCCGGCTCGACTGCACCCGGTTCAGATAGCCGTAGATGTAAAGCTTGAGGAGAACCGAGGGATGGTACGATGGCCGACCAGTCGCAGCCGGCTCCACCCCCTCAAAGCTCATCTCAGCCAAATCGAGCGCATCGACAAACACGTCAATAACGCGAACAGGGTTGCTATCGTCAATGAAGTCATCGAGGCATTCGGGCAATAGCGTCCATTGCCCACGATCCGCTTGCTCAACGAAGCGCCTCATCAGATTCTCCTGCAGAATCACGGGAGAATCATAGCAAAGCAGCGGCGTTTTCACACAGCCAGGGTCAAAACCCGGACAGGTTTGATCTTCGAGTCCGCTGCACGCTAGCCGCGCCCCAGGCAGCCTCATCCAGCGTGTCGAGATATTCCCGGACCGATCGACGCGTCTTGGCAATGGCGTCCCAGTCAACCTCATCAGACGCACCAACAGCACGCTTTTGTTGGCGCTCTTGAGCCTTGCGCCCATGACGGCATTCGAAATGACAGGATTCGGACTTGCGAAGCCGCCTCCGGCCGATTCCCACTATGACCTCCATCTGTTGTCGGAACACGGCGGTCCCATTCGATCTTCCTGTGGTTTGACTGTTGAAACCGAAGCATTCGCCTATCCGGCTTTTGATACAATTATTGTCGGCGCGATCACCGCGCTCGAAATGGCCCCATCGAACGCAAACTTGATCGCCTTCGTGCAAAAGCGACCAGGACGTCGAGGCGCGTCGCTTCATTTTGGCCACTCATTCGCGAGCAGTTATACTTTCCCTGCCGCGCAGCCCCCCGACATCGTGTTGACCATCGTTTCGGCATACTAAAGCGCCAAGTCGGGACGCCTTATGAACGACCGGCGATATTGTCTGCCTGGCCTGACACGCGCGCCGAGCGACGCCAGGATCAGAGCAAGCGCCGGCTCTTCATGACCGCTCAGTCCGCCAGCCCATTCGTGGCCAGCCGGCCTTTGACCGGCCTTTGCGTCCCAACGCGAGAGTGAACTGAAGGAGTTCGCCTGCAGCCGTTCCCAAGGATCCGTCATCAGCACCCACGAATAGTTCTCGATGTTCAGAACGGACTCGATATCTTCGTTCCAGCCGCAGAGCACGATCTCCATCTGCGAGAACCCGCCAGTGTCAACTGCAAAGGCCGACGCTGCAGCTTCCACCGCCTCACCAACATCCCGCGCACTGGCGGCCAGCACATCTCGGATCACCACCGTGATCGGCTTTCGAACGCCGGCAGGCCCTTTCATGACCAGATGGGCCTCTGGCGCCTGATGTCGGCCGAACCGCCGACCCGATTGCAGCGGGATCGTGAACGGCGCCAGAAGCTGATCATCATTCCCTGCTGCGGACTTGCCCAGGATGATCGTATCGTCCCAGGTCTTCATTTCGCTGGACCGCCAATAGGCGTCCGGTAACCACGCTGTTTCGATCTGCCGCTGGGAGGTCGCCAGCGTCCATGCCTGATCGAGCAGAAATGATTCCGGAAAATCGGGATGGCTGCAGGTCAGCCGTTGCCAGATATCGAGCAAGGCGCGCGCGGATTCCGTTTGATGGAAGAACAATGCGCCGGTCGTCATCGCCCCGTTCGGCAGCCGATGAACCGCGAAATCGCACCCCAAAGCCTGCGGCAACAGCGGATGTCCCTTGAGGCGCGCATGCGGATCGATCCAGAACACCGGGCGACAGGCGTTTGTCCATTGTTCAATGATGAAATCGACCTTCGGCGAGCTCTGCCTGGCAATCTCGATCTCCTGCGAGATACCCATAACGGTGTGACTGAGCCCCAAACGCTGCAGATCTCCGACAAGCCTGTCAGCATGGTCAGCCTCATGGCATGCCTCTCGAAACGATGAAATGAAGAGCGTATCTTCCTTGCGGTAGATCCCCGTTCGCACCGTCGGCGGCTTGACGCTGCCCCACCAGACATGATGCGGAGCCTCAGCGCCATGCGCGCCTAGCGATCCATGCGCGTGGAGCCTCGACTTCAACAGATCGAAGGCCGGATTCTCACCAAACGGCACGATGACGATCGAATTCTCGTGCAGCGAGTTGACCAGCGTTTGGACTCGGGTCGCATGCGCTGCTTCGATCACCACGACTGCCGCAGCCGTCGCAGAGACCGCGCCAGCACCGTCCCAACAGATCAGGCTGCTGAAGTTTCCGATCAGTCGCCGAAGGCCATCGAGTTGCACCGCGCCCAGGTGCAGGTCTGGCGCGTTCCGCCCAAGGATGTCTTCCAAACTATCTTTCATTTTCGTCCGCCCCGTTCATAAGAACCCTTGCTGATACGGGCAGCACGGCGAGTTCAGGCGGATGGGGTGGACCTCAATTGAGCCGTTCGACATTGCGCCCTGCCTGACGGCAATGCTCCACACAAGACATAGACATATCCAGAAACAGCTGACCGCTGACGAACGCTGAAATTGCGTACGCACCACGTGCTCGTCCAAAAATTACCTTCTTGAGCGCCTTTGTTTCTGATGTGTGTACATGAGTTTCGCGATCTCCAATCTCATGAACGAGATACGTTCAGACACAACAAATCATGCGCTTCATCTCGTTTGAACGCTGTAGCGTTTCGTTTTTGCTTTCTATCGCGGCGCGGTCCGCTATTTTCCTAATTGCGATTCGCGCCAGACATTTCGAGAGAGCGTCCACGCCCATCAAGTGCACACGACACCGCTTTAGAAAATCGTCGGCCCCTTGAAGGCCAATTCTTCGTCGACGCGTTTGGTTCTGTTGCTTGCGTAGAATTCTGTTGAACGTTCCACCGCAATCAACCGCCGAGATACTTTCAATGATCCCCTCATCGCAACACGCCGCTCGTGCGAAGCGATGTAAGCGCTCCAATCGCCGAGGCATTTTTTGCCTATTCCCAGGCAACTTCTTCCCACTAACTATTTACAAAACAAGAGGGATTTTTCCGCCGGAATATTTGAAGCCACCCGTTCAACACTCAGAGGCCGATCAGACCGGCCGTCCGTCAGCGTAGGATCGGGAGAAGGGCATGGCGTACGCGCTCCATAATGCAGGCACCCTCGAAACCTCACCGGTCTCGATGGAGCGGCCGACGGAAATCTTGGAGGTTGCCTTGGCGCTGGATGCATCCGAAACGGCACGCGATATCGACGAAGAGCTCTTGCGCAGACTCGCTACAAACGATGAAGCAGCGTTCCGGCTATTGGTGGAGCGTCACATCGACCGCGCATTCGGTATTGCGCTTCGGCTTCTCGGCAGCCGCGCCGACGCTGAAGATGTGGTGCAGGACACGATGCTGAAAGTCTGGACGCATCGCGGACAGTGGGAGCCCGGTCGGGCGAAATTCTCGACCTGGCTGTATCGCGTTGTCACCAATCGCTGCATCGACCTGCGTCGCCGGCCGCGCACCGACAATGTCGACACCGTGCCGGAGCCGATGGACGGAACGCCTGATGCCTTCAACGCCATGCAGCGCGACGAGGTCACCAAACTACTGGAGACGGCGATGCAGCGTTTACCCGAACAGCAGCGCGTCGCCGTGATCTTGTCGTATCACGAGAACATGAGCAACGGTGAAATCGCCGAGGTTATGAGCACGACCGTTGCGGCGGTGGAATCGCTGCTCAAGCGCGGCCGTCAGCAGTTGCGCGAGATCCTGCGCCGACACGAGCCGGACATCATCCACTCTTTAAGCAATTGCTAACCATAAATCTCCAGCCCCGAAATAAACCGCGCCCGAATTGTGCGTGCCATTCCGTTTAGTGGACGAGCGGGGGTCGGCTTACGTCCGGGATTCCCCCGATTGGTTCGCATCCGCGACCAAACCATCCAAAGGAGCCGTTCGATGCCCGTTATTTCAACCAACACCGCTGCCAATTCCGCTGTTCGTTACTTGAACATCAACTCGCAGCAAATGTCGAGTTCACTCTCGAAGTTGTCGAGCGGCTCCAAGATTACGCAGGCCTCCGACGACGCCGCGGGCCTTGCCATTTCGACCCGCATTTCATCTGATGTTACCACGCTGCAGCAGGCGGCGACCAACGCCTCGCAGGCGACATCGATCCTGCAGACCGCGGACGGCGGCGCCTCCAACATCAGCGACATTCTTGCCCGCATGAAGTCGCTCGCATCGCAGTCATCTTCGGGCACCGTGACGGACAGCAGCCGCGCCTACCTGAACTCGGAATTCACAGCACTATCCGACCAGATCGACAGTATCGCGACCGGCACCCGCTATAGCGGACAGAGCCTGCTCGACGGAACCAGTGCATTCGCAGCCGGCGCCACGGTCCTGGTCGGATCATCGTCCGCGGATACCATCACCGTCACGCTCGACGACCTGACGGCCGGCACGCTGGGTGTCGATACGCTCAATATCAGCACGCAGACCGGTGCGACCGCGGCAATCGACGCGCTCGACATTGCCATCGACACCGTATCGGCGGCGCGTGCAACGATCGGCGCCCAGGAGTCGCGTTTCAACTTCAGCGCAAGCTCGATCTCGACCCAGTCGCAGAATCTGCAGGCCGCCAACTCGGCCATTCTCGACGTCGACATCGCCGCCGAGCAGGCCAAACTGTCATCCGCGCAGGTGAAGGTGCAAGCGGCGGTCGCCGCCGAATCCTCCGCCAACCAGATGCCGCAGTATCTTCTGAAACTGCTCTAACCTGCTGACCTGGTGAGCCGGCCACTGCGCCGGCTCACCACCTTGCCAACCGGTGTAAAAGCTCATGGCTACGGTATCCAGCTCGACGTCCATCGCGGCATCTGCTGCGCTCTCTACGACCACATCGGGCACCAAGACCACGACCAGCGTCGACTGGGACGCGCTGATCGAGGCCCAGGTTGCGGCCAAGACCGAGGCGGCGACCACGATCGAGACAAACATCACGGCCAACGAAGCCAAGATCTCGGCGTATCAAGAGCTGCAAACGCTGCTCAGCTCACTGACCACCGACACGGCCTCGCTATCCAAATCAATCGTCAACTCCCTGTCATCCAGCGCCTATGGTGCAAGGACGGCAACCATCAGCTCGACAGGCGACGTCAGCGCCAGCTCGGCGGTTTCGATGGCGATCAGCAACGGGGCTGCAACCGGCGACCACACGTTGACCGTGACGCAGATCGCCACCGCTCACAAAGTGAACGGAACGTCTGTCGCAGACAAGGCCGCGGATATGGATCTGACGGGCTCATTCTCGATCGGGCTGGAGGGCGGAACCAACGCCGACATATCCATCACCGGCGGCATGTCGCTGGAAGATATCGTCGATGCCATCAACGCGCAGACCGAGACGACCAACGTCCAGGCCTCCATCATTCAGATATCCAGCAGTCAGTACGAGATGATCCTGACCGCGAGTAAGGACAACGCCGACATCACCACCGGCGTCGTTTCGGGTGACGACGTCCTCAATACGCTGGGTGTGACCGACAGTTCCGGCGCTTTCACCGATGTGCTGCAGACGTCCCAACCGGCGATTTTCAGCGTCGACGGGATTTCGCTGACGCGAGACACCAACGACATCACCGACGTCCTGAGCGGCGTCACGTTCAGCCTGCTGCAGAGCACTCCCACCGGATCGACCGTCAATATCAGCATCGACGTCGATACCAGCTCGATCCAGACCGTCCTGGAGCAGTTCGTGACGTCCTATAATGCCGTCCGCGACTACGTAACGACCCAGCAGACGCTGACCTCCGACGGCACGGCGGATTCCAGTTCCGTGCTGTTTGGTGACGGCTCAATGCGGAACATCATGACCCAGATGGAGCAGGCGCTGAATTCGATCATCGGCGGACTTTCGATGAGCGACCTCGGCCTTTCGTTCTCCGACACCAACGACCTGGTTCTGGATACAAGCACACTCGCAACAACCCTTGCCGGCAATTTCAACGCGGTGATTGCCTTGTTGGCCACGAAGACAACGACATCCTCCAGTACGCTCACCGTCGTCAACACCAACTCGTCGCCACCGTCGTCGTTCGTCATGGATATCGCCGTCGACAGCTCCGGCGCATTGTCCGTCTCGGTCGGCGGCGACAACTCCCTGTTCACCGTGTCAGGCAACACCATCATCGGCGCAGCAGGCACAGCCTATTCCGGCATGGCCTTCACCTATACCGGCTCGTCATCGGCGTCGATCACCGTGACCTCGACATCCGGGATCGCTGCCCAGCTCAACGCCATTGCCAGCGCCGCCTCGAACAGCAGCACCGGCTCGTTGCAGGACCTGATCACAAGCCTGCAATCCCAGGACGATCGGATGCAGCAACAGATCGATGACATCAACGCGCGCGCCGAGGTCTATCGGGTGATGCTCGTCAGCCAATACGCCAAATACCAGTCGGCGATTTCATCTGCGAATTCGACGCTCGACTATCTATCTGCCCTCCTCAACTCATCGAGCGATTAGCAATGCAGCATCAAAGTCACTTTCAGGCCGCGCAGGCTTATCGGAGCGCCGCGGTCGCCGTCCCACCGCTGCGCGCGGTCATCATGATGATTGATGGTGCGATCAAATTCCTTCAGAAATCGGTTGCGGCCACCGAAGACAAGCAATTCGAGGAAAGTCACAACCATATGATCCGCGCCACCGCCATTCTGCGGGGCCTGAGCCACAACCTGAATTTCGACAAGGGTGCCGAAGTCGCGGAAGGCCTGCACACGACCTATCACACCCTGATCATGGCCTGCCTGCGCTCGTTCGGGCGCCCCAATTCCGCAGAATGCTACCGCCGTATTATTGCAAGCCTTGCGGAACTCCGCGACGCCTGGATTGCCGTCGCCCTGAGCCCGACAAAGCCGACGACCTAACGCCGCGGCGCCACGACCGCCTGCGCTTTCGGTGGCGCTCCTTGCGATCATTCAGCGCAATTTTGCGGTTGAAAAGCCGCACCGCTGTTGCCTATCCACCTGCCCTGCTCTAGGACCGTTGAATTGTCAGTATCACTTCGGGCCGCCGTCCAACCAAGATATTGGGCATGCCGGGCGAGTTTCATGATGGACCTTCCCGAGTTCGAAGACCTGCTAGGCCGGCACGGCGACGACTTGTCGAACTGGCCGAAGGATCGGCAATCCGCAGCCGAAGCATTGTTGCAGTCGTCCAAGCAGGCTCACGCCGCGCTCGCCGAGGCACAGCGGCTCCGTAGCGTGCTGCAACCGACGCCGGTACGCGCCCCCGTCGGCCTTGTCGACAGGATCATGGGCAAAGTCCGGCAGCTGGAAGGTAATCCAGCTGACGAGAACACGACCAATTTGAATGACGGGTCGTCAGCGCCTCCGAAAGATTAGGCCCTCGCGCTGGCGAGCTGCCTCACCGCAGATTTGCCGGACTGCCACCCCATCCGACGCTCGCCGCTGGTGATCACCATCATCATCATCCAACTGATCCCGCCTCCCCGGGTCATGCAAGTCGCGCCAGCCTGAACCGAGATTGCTGCCTCTCTTTCGGATCGGTCGGGGAGGCAAATTTTGCCGGGCCGAGGCCCGCTCGAGCAACGCTTCGCCGTTCAAGAAACCGCTGCAGCACAACGACAATTCGAAATTCGTCGAAGCCGCGCGCGCACCGTTTTGGTCGTCGGAGAATCTTCGCCTGAATGGCCGCGGCCGCCCGTTTCAATAGAGAACGGAATTTAAGACCACTTCAATTCCCCAACGCAACTCCGAGGCGCATCGCGCTCGGACATCGCGGGAGCGTGCCATGACTGTTGCTGCAACGACGGCGACCACGACGACAACAGCTGCGACGACCTCCTCCTCCTCGTCCAGCTCCGGCCTCACGTCGAGCCAGTTTCTGAGCTTGCTCGTCACCGAGCTGCAGAACCAGAACCCGCTCGAACCGACCAACTCGACCGACTTCATCAACCAACTGACGTCCTATGCAAACTTCGAGCAGCAACAGACGCTGAACACCAGCATGAGCACGCTCGTGTCGTCGCTCAACAGCCTGCTGACTTTGAACTCCTCGAACTACATTGGTCAGATAGTCACCGCGAAAGCCGACACCGGCACGCTGCAGGACGGCAAGATCGCGTTCGGCTACTCGCTGGATTCCGCAGCATCGAACGTGACGCTGACCGTAAAGGACTCTTCCGGCGACACGGTTTGGAGCGGTAGCGGCACGACCAACGCAGGCACCAACAGCTTCACCTGGGACGGAACGACGACAAACGGAACGCAGCTGAGCGACGGCGGGCAGTACACGCTGAACGTCACGGCCACCGATTCAACCGGGCAGTCCGTCTACGGCTACACGACCGTCAGCGGGAAAGTGACCTCGACCGACAATTCAACCGGCACGCCGATGCTCAAGATCGGAAACACGTCCGTCAGCACCAGCAACGTCATCGGCGTGACTGCCTAAATCATTGGAGTACGGATCATGAGTCTGTCCGGCGCGCTATCTTCCGCAATTTCCGCCTTGAACGCCCAGAGCTCGGCGCTGGCGATGATTTCCGACAATATCGCGAATTCCTCGACTGTCGGCTACAAGACGACGTCGGCATCGTTCGAGTCGCTGGTCACGGGTTCATCGAATGCGTCAGCTTATTCGTCCGGCGGCGTGACGACGCTCGCAAGGTCCAATATCACGACACAGGGCTTGTTGACGGCTACCTCGACGTCGACCAACGTAGCCATCCAGGGGAACGGGTTCTTTCCGGTCACGACGTCGCTGACAAGCGGGCAGACCCTTTATACGCGAAACGGCGCTTTCACGACTGACGCCAGCGGCTATCTCGTCAACAACGGAGCGTACCTGCTGGGCTGGCGGACCGACGCAGCCGGCAACGTCCTCGGCGGCGCCAGTGCCGGCAACATGGAGCCAATCGATACCAGCGTCGTACAGACGAGCGGCAGCGCGACAGCGACGACAACGTTCTCGGCCAACCTGCCGGCCGATGCGGCGGTCGGAGACACGTTCACGACGTCGATGTCGGTGTATGATTCGTTGGGAACGTCGAGTTCGATCCAGGTGACCTGGGAAAAGACCGCGGATAATACCTGGAGTGCAAGCTTCGGTCAGCCGACGCTGTCGTCGGACTCGGCGACGACGACCGCCGCGACGCCAACCAGCACGGTATCGGTCTCGTTCAACAGCGACGGTTCGCTGGCGAGCACGAACCCCTCACCCGCCACACTCGCGATCACCGGCTGGACCACCGGCGCCGCGGACAGCACGATCACACTCGATCTGGGCACGGTCGGAGGCACCGACGGCCTCACCCAGTATGCCTCGGGCCTCACCACGCCTGCGGTCAATATTACCCGCATCGAGTCGGACGGCCTTTCCTTTGGCAAGCTGAGCAATATTTCGGTCGGTGATAACGGCGTCGTCAACGCCACCTATTCAAACGGTCAGACCATCGCGATCTACAAGATCCCGGTCGCCACCTTCGCCGCCCCTGACGAGCTGCAGGCCCAAAGCAATGGATTGTATTCGGCAACCGCCTCCTCGGGCACGGCGGCGCTGCAGGAATCCGGCACCAATGGCGCCGGAACGGTCTATGGCAGCGAGCTGGAGTCCAGTACGACCGACACCAATGAGCAGTTCAGCAGCATGATCTCGGCTCAGCAGGCTTATTCAGCCGCGTCCCAGGTGATCACAGCCGTCAACAAGATGTTCGACACCTTGATCTCCGCCGTGAGGTGACAGGCATGTCTTCCAAAAATCATGACGATGAACTGTTTCGCCGGCTCGATCGCCTCATGGCGATGGCGAAGACGATCCGCCGGCGCGACCGGAGGCTGGTCCTGTCGCTGGAGAGCGACCTGCAGGCACTTCGAACTGCCCTGCACGTACGTAGCGATGCTCTGGTGCAGAAGATGAACATCGCGGGAACCGGCAGCAAAGCGTCCGCCGCCTATTCCCGCATAGCCTCCCTCAGGCCGCGCACGGCTGCCGCTACAACAATCAAATAGACAACGGAGAAACCCAGATGATGACCCGAAGCCCGCCGCTCCAGCCCGCGATCAGCAACGCGGGTTCCTCCGTCGCAGATTTGGTCGAGTTGATCGATTGTTTGATCGACGTCGTCACCGAAGAAAACATCGCACTGGCGATGGGCCTTCCAGCCTCGCAGTCGCGCCATACCGCACGCAAGATCGAGCTGTCCGAGATGTTTGAGAAATGGGTGAAAGAAGTCGCCATGAAGAACGTGCTGCTCGGCACGCCCGACCGCAAGCTGCAGATGACGGTCCTCGGGCGCATCGAGCAGTTGCGCGTGACTATGGATGAGAACGTGACCCGTCTACGTGCCGCCATCGAGGCGAGCCAGCGCCGCATCGACGCCGTGATGGCCGCCATCCGCGAGCAGATCTCCGATAACTCCCCTTACGGATCGAACGGCCGCGTCAGAGGCCAGATGGCGTCCTACGCGCGCAACGTGCAGATCTGATCCAACCCAGAGGCGAGGTCACGGTGTCGCTCGATATAGCACGCAGCATTGCTGTCAGCAGCCTGATGGCAAGCCAGGTTCAGATCAGCGTGGCGTCGTCAAACGTGGCGAATGCCGACACCACTGGCTATACGGTCAAGACGGCCAATCAGGTTTCGACAACCAGCGGCGGCGCCGGCACCGGCGTGGCCATTACAGGCATCACCAGCAATGTCGACAAGCTGCTGTTCAGGTCATTGATAACGGCAGAATCGGAGCTCGGCGCCGCCGATATCGGCAACGACTATCTCGACCGCCTGCAGGCACTGTATGGAAGTACGACGGGGGCGGACGATACCGGTACATCGATTGCCAATACGCTCGCCTCCCTGGAGGCGGCCGTGTCGTCACTGGCCGCGACCACAAGCAGCGCGTCGCTTCAATCCAGCGTCGTCAGTGCGCTCGACGATCTGGCATCCCAGTTGCGCGAAACCTCGAACGGCATTCAAGGACTGCGCAGCACAGCCGATGCGGCGATTTCTTCCGATGTCGACCAGGTCAATGACAGCCTGAAGACCATTGCCAGTCTCAACGCCCAGATCAAACAGGCGGCCGCCGCCGGCCAGCCGACTGGCGATCTTGAGGATCAACGCAACGTCGCACTGCAGAGCGTCGCGACCAGGATGAACGTCAGCTACTTCATTTCATCTACCGGAGACATGCAGGTTTACACGGCATCCGGTCAGACGTTGGTCGACAGCAGCGCTCACCTGCTCAGCTTCACCGCGGCGTCGTCAGTTACCGCAACTTCGACCTACGATCCTAATTCGTCATCCGGATTGAGCGGCATCTCGGTCAATGGCGTCGATATCACGTCGCAGATCACATCCGGCAAGATCGGCGCTCTGATCGACTTGCGCGACACGGTGCTGCCTGCCGCACAATCCCAGCTCGATCAGCTCGCCAACGAGCTGACAGAGAGCCTGAATGCCACCAGCAATCAGGGCACATCGCTGCCGCCACCGTCGACGCTGACGGGCACGACGACCGTCAGCTCCTCAACGGCCCTGAATGCAACAGGAACGGTACGCATCGCCGTAGCCAACCAATCCGGCAACCTCGTATCCTATGGCGATCTGGACCTCTCGAATTATTCGACGATCGGCGATCTGGTCAGCGCAATCAACGGCATCTCCGGCCTGAGCGCCTCGATCAATGCCAGCGGCAAAGTGGTGATCACCAGCTCCAGCAGCAGCAATGGCATCGCGATCAACGAAATGACCGGTTCGGTCGGCGCTGACGGCACCGGCCTCTCGGCCTATCTCGGCCTGAACGATCTCGTCACCGGGACGGGTGCTTCGAATTTTGCCGTGCGCAGCGACATCCTGGCCAATTCCGGACTCCTGCCGGTCTCCACCCTCGATTCGTCGGCAACCTTGACGACAGGCGGCAAGGTATTGACGGCGGGATCCACCGACGTGGTCGATGCCATCTACGCGACGCTTACGGATTCGCGCACTTTCAGCGCATCCGGCGGACTAGGGTCGTCGACAGGCTCGTTCGCGGATTATGCCGCCGAGATCATCTCGAACACCGCCTCAAGGGCAACCTCGGCTGCCACTATCTACACCTCGAAAACGACGATCCAATCGACCCTCACCAGCGCGATGTCGTCGCAATCCGGCGTCAATCTGGACGAAGAGACCGCCAAGATTAGCACATTGCAGAACCAGTATTCGGCTGCGTCGCAGTTGATTCAGGCCATTAACGAGATGTTCTCGTCGCTATTGAGCGCCGTACAGAGCGTCGGCTGATAGGAACCCAAGCGATGCAGATGCGCGTGGCCACCTTCGGGATCAGCGATCAGATGATCGCATCTGCTTTGCGCACGCAGAGCACAATGGCCAATCAACAGATCCAGGAAGCTTCAGGTCTGGTTTCGTCGGACTTCGGTGGACTTGGATCCACAACGCAGCAGGTTCTCAACCTGCAGGTCTCAGCAACGCGGTCGCAGAGCTATATCGATGCGGCCACGCTCACCAATAGCAAGATCCAGGTGATGTATTCAGCCGTGAATTCGATTGCGGATCTGGCAACCCAGTTCCGCGCGCTGCTTACCAGCGCAACCAGTACCTCCAGCACCGACGCAGCCAGCATCACTGATTCGGCAAGGAATATGCTCGAGCAAACGGCCTCGGTTCTCAATACGCAGTACAATGGCAGTTACCTATTCGGCGGCTCGGAGACCAAGACGGCGCCGGTAGATGTTTCGAGCACGAGTTACGCTGCGGCAACCTCGCCGTCTTCGGCCGATAGCAGCTACTACCAGGGCGATAGCCAGCTGGCCACGGTTCGCGTATCCGACAGCCAGACCGTGTCCTATGGTGTGTCGGCGGACAACGCCGCCTTCGAAAAACTCATGCGCGCAATGAACCTGGTGGCGAGTAACTCGCCGCTTTCCACCGAGACGCTGAACGAAGCGCTGGATCTAGCGGACGACGCGGTCGATGAGCTCGGCCTCGTTCAAACACGTATTTCGAATGCTTCGTCGTCGATCGAGAACGCCAGCGCCTATCAGACCGAATACCTGTCCTACGTACAGACGCTCGGAAGCGACCTTACCAGTGTCGATGTTGCTGCGGTGACAGCCAAGCTGGCGACCTATCAGGCCCAATTGACAGCATCCTACTCCGCCATCTCCAAGGTCCAGAGCCTGAACCTGGCGAGCTATCTGCGCTGATTTGCCTAACGCTCGGCCTCCTCGGGCCACATCTCTTCAAAAGGTCGATGAGTTGTGCGGAAGCCCTGCCTTTTGCCTTCGGCAACCGCTTCTAGAGGTTCATCCCTGAGTCTTGGATACGATTTCCGCCTGCGGCGGGATAACAAGCCGCCGCCTCGTCGGAAAGAGCGCAAGGTCGTAGCGCTCCGTGATGAGGCCCCATAAGCCCTTTGGCGCAAACAGCATGACACCAATTCCGAGCGTACCGATCAGAATGAGATAGGATGCGCCGAAATCGGCGAGATAGCGCTGCAGGAGATAGAAGATGACGGCACCGACGACCGGGCCTTCGATCGTGCCAATACCGCCGATCACGACAATGAAGACAACATAGGCGGTCCAGTCGGTCACCGAAAAGGCCGCGTCCGGCGAGATGCGCGCCTTCTGCAAATAGATCAGCGCACCGATCATACCGGTCATGGCGGCGGTTGCGACATAGACGGCGAGCTTGACGCGATAGATGTCGACGCCGAGGCCCGCCGCCGCGCCCTCGTGGTCGCGGATCGCACCGAGCGCAAGTCCGCGGCGCGAGCGAAGGACGAGATAAACAAAGGCGAGTGTGCCGACCATCAGCGCCAGCGCCGCCCAATAGGAGATGATGTCGCGTGCGGCCGGCGTGCGGACATCGAGCAATGCCTTCACCCATTCGATGCCCGGGACGGACGAGGTGACCGAGGGCGTCAGCGACATTCCGGTGCCGCCACCGAGCGGCTTGAACTGGGCGAAGACCAGGCGGTAAACCTCGGCCACAACCCAGGTGCCGATCGCAAAATAAGCACCGCGAAGCCGAAACACGATGAGCGCTGTCGGCAACGCGAACAACGCGGAGACAAGGCCCGCCAACGGAATTGCTAGCAGTGGATCGATGCCGCCAAGCAACGTGAGCGCAAACAAGAGGTAGCCGCCAAGCCCGACGAAAGCCTGCTGGCCGACCGAGATCAGGCCGGCGTAGCCCGCGAGCAGGTTCCAGCATTGCGCCAGCGCGAGCATGTAGAACAGGAAGATCAGGTCCTGGATCAGATTTCGACCGGCTACGACCGGGAGCAACGCCAGCGCCAGCAACATGACGCAGGCGATTGTCGCCATGGCGCGCGGCGCGCGGCCTGCGATCCCGGTCCGGAAGATCTGCGTTGGCTTTGCTGCGGCCTCTCCCATCATCGATCCGATCAATCCTGAGCGCGCGGAAAAAGGCCGCGCGGCCGCAACACCAGCACCACCAGAAAGGCGAGATGGCCCGCCAGGATCTGCCATTCCGGATCGATCCGCGCGCCGATGGTTTGCGCTAGGCCAAGCACGACGCCACCAGCGAGCGTACCCCAGAAGCTGCCGAGGCCGCCGATGATCACAGCCTCGAATGCATAGAGCAGCCGGGCGGGGCCGATGGTGGGATCGAAATTTGCCCTCAGTCCGAGATAGAGCGCCGCGATCGCGATCACGACGAATGCAAGCCCCATGGCGGTGGCAAAAATGCGGCTGATATCGATGCCCATGAGCTCTGCCACTTCGAGATCGTCCGAAGTCGCACGGAAGGCGCGGCCGATCGAAGTCCGGTAGAAAATCATGTTGAGGACGACGATCACGGCGATCGCGGACAACAGCGTCAACAGTGGCACGACGCCGATCGCAATGCCGCCACCAAGCGGGATCGATGCCGTCTCGATCGCGCCAGAGCGCAGGCGCTGGCTGTCGGCGGAGAATATCTGTAACAATCCGTTCTGGATGATAATGGACAGGCCGAACGTGACGAGCAGCGGCGGCAGCAGGTCGCGTCCGAGCGTCCGGTTCAACAGCACGTGCTGAAGCGCGAAGCCGATGACGAACAGGATCGGAGCCGCCAGCGCCACAGCGACGAAGGGATCGAGGCCGAGCTTGCCGGCCACGACGAGAATCACAAACGCGGCAAGCACGATGACGTCGCCATGTGCGAGGTTGACCAGCCGCATCACGCCGAACATCAGCGAAAGTCCCGCCGCGAACAGCGCGTAGAGCCCGCCGAGCAACACGCCTTGGATCAGTGCATCCAGCCAACCGATCATGTCAGGAGCCAAAGTAAGCGCGGTGGATCTGCTCGCGCGTCAGGTCGCGCGGGCGGCCAGTCAGCGACAGGCGCCCTTCCTGAAAGCAGTAGACGCGGTCGGAGACTTTCATCGCCTGCACGATGTCCTGCTCGACCAGGACGACGCTGGTGCCTTCCTCCTTGATCTGAGGCAGCGCGGCGTAGATGTCGGCGATGATGATCGGCGCAAGGCCGAGGCTGATCTCGTCGCATAGGAGAATGCGCGGGTTGGACATCAAAGCGCGACCAACCGCGGCCATCTGCTGCTGCCCCCCCGACAAGGCCGGCGTGGCCGCGGACCGCCGCTCCCTCAGGACCGGAAACAGCGCATAAACGCGATCGAGCGTCCATGGCCCCGCGATCTTGCGGCCGTAGCTCCCGATCAGGAGATTCTCTTCCACGGTAAGCGAGGGAAACAGCCGCCGTCCCTCAGGCACGAGTGCAATACCGAGCTTGACAATATCGGCCGCACGGCGCGCGCCGATCGGCATTCCTTCAAGCAGCACGCTGTCGGGCGCGCCCTGAATGAGGCCGGCGATGGCTTTGAGAAATGTCGACTTCCCTGCCCCGTTGGCGCCGATGATGGCGATGGTCTCACCCTTATCGAGACTGATGTCGATGCCGTACAGCGCCTGGAAGTCGCCGTAGAAGGCCGTCAGGTTGCGGGTCTCCAGGAACGGCATGGTCAGGCCTCAATGCCGATATAGATCTGATGCACGTCGGGCCGTTGCATCACCTCTTTCGGCGATCCCTCCGCGATCTTGCGGCCGAAATTGAGCACGATCAGGCGATCAATCACGGCAAGCAGGGCATGCACGACATGCTCGATCCACAGGATCGCGACGCCGCTCTCGCGGATGCCGCGAATGGTGGCGACGAGCTCGGCGCATTCGCCCTCGGTCAGCCCGCCGGCGATCTCGTCAAGCAACAGAAGCTTTGGCTCCGTTGCCAGAACGCGGGCCATCTCCAGCCGCTTACGTTCGAGCAGGGTCAGCGACCCCGCAAGCGTATTGGCACGTTTCAACAGACCGAGCCGTTCCAGAATCTCGCCGCACGACTGCGTGGCCTCGTGCTCCGCCTTACGGCCGCCGTACACCGCGCCGACCAGCAGGTTTTCGAACACGGTGAGTTTTTCGAAGGGCTGCGGGATCTGGTGGGTGCGGCCGATGCCTGCCCGGCAGCGGCCTTGCGGTGGCACGCCCGAGAGATCGCGGCCGTCGAAGCGGATGCTGCCCGCACTCGCCGAGATGCCGCCGGCGATCAGGTTGAACAGCGTGGTCTTGCCCGCGCCGTTCGGCCCGATGATGCCGACCGCCTCGCCCGGCGCGACCGCGAGGCCGAGATCGTCGGCCACGATGATCGAGCCGAAGCTCTTCTTAAGTCCCGCTACCTCGAGCAGCATGATGCATCAACGTGCGCGATCAGGCGATGGCCTCCATCTGGCCGCCGACGGGGATCGCCGGTGCCGTCCGGTTATCGGTGATGACGATATCATACTTGCCGTCCTTGAGACGCCACTGACCGCCGACCAGCGGCGTCTTGGCGACGTTCTTGGCGGCGAAGGGCGGCAGGTTGGCGCCGCCCCACTGCACCTTGCCGACGACGGTATCGAGGTTGGTCGCGGCAATTGTCGCGGCGATCGCCTTGGCGTCGCGATCCGGGGCGCGCTTGAGCACATCGACGGCCACCTCGAACAGCGCGTGGGCAAAGCCGATCGGTTGCGTCCATTGCTTCTTGGTCGCGCTCTCGTAGGCAGCAGCGAGATCCCTTGCGCTCATGCCCGTAAGCGACGACTTGAAGGGATGGCTCGGCGACCACCACACTTCGGAGGACAGGTTGTGCCCGTCCTTGCCCAGCGCCTCGACGGCGACGGGGAAGAGGACCGCCTTGCCGATGGACGCGACTTTCGGCTTAAAGCCTTGCTGAAGCGCCTGCTTCCAGAAGGTGGTGAAATCCGGCGGCAGCACCACGCCGGTGACGATCTCGCAATTCGCCGATTTGAACGCGCCGATCTGGGCGGAGAAATTGTCGGTGAGGTTCTGGTAACGGCCGGGGTCGGTGAGCTTGTAGCCGCCCTTGTCCAGGACTGGCGGGAAGCCGACGACCTTGTCGCCCCAGGCGTTGCCGTCACCGTCGTTCGGAAACAACCCGCCGACAGATTTGTTGGTCGCGACCTGGCTCCACATGTTGGTGAAGACGGCGATGACGTCCTCCAGGCCCCAGAAGAAATGATAGGTGTAGTTGAAGCCCTTCCACGCGGGTGGCCCGCCGCCCGGATTGGCCTGACGGCCGATGAACCAGGGTTGCCACGGCGCTACGGTCGAGATGCACGGCACCTCCTCGATCTCGCATTGAGTCGAGACCGGGTTCGTGGTCTCCGGCGTTGAGGCCACCAGCATCAGATCGATCTTGTCCTGGACAATGAGGTCCTTCGCGACCTCGGCGGCGCGGTTTGGATTGGACTGGCTGTCCTTCACCACCACCTCGACCGCTACAGTTGCATTACCGATCTTCACTCCGGCCTTGGTCGCTTCCTTGAAATTGGCGAGGATAAAGTTGTCCGCTTCTGCGAAAGCTGCGAGCGGCCCGGTGAGCGGTGAGACATAGCCGAGCTTGATCGCGCGCGTCTGCGCGATCGCCGGCGACTTCAATCCAACCGACAGTGCGGCGCCTGTAACGGCCGAGTATTTCAGGAGCGTGCGGCGGTCGATCGCGTGACGAAGAGTCGAACTGGTGTTGTGGCAGGTCATCTGCGCGCTCCTCCCCTCTGGATGCGCCGGATTCCCATCGTGGATCGATTGACACACGGGCCGGCGTTCGATATTCGAACAGGAGTTCGTATGTCGACCAGTCTCTGCCAGAGCCCAGATGGAGTCAACAGGCCGCCTCATGACGCAACCTTCCCAGCAACGTAACGGCGATCCCGAAGACAAGGAATTCATGACGACGCTCGCCAAGGGACTCGCGGTGCTTGGCGCGTTCGGCAAGCAGCGGCCAACCATGACCCTTTCGGAGGCGGCCCAGGTTGCCGACCTGTCGCGCGCCACGGCGCGCCGCGTGCTGCGCACCCTCACCCAGCTCGGATATGTCGAGCAAGACGGCCGGACGTTTTCGCTGTCGCCGCGAATCCTCGATCTCGGCTTTGCTTACCTCTCGACACAGAGCTGGATCGATCGCGCGATGCCCTTGATGCGCGAGCTCAGCGAACGGCTCGGCGAATCCTGCTCGGCCGCGATCCTGCAAGGCAACGACATCGTCTACGTCGCGCGCGTACCGGCCCGCCGAATCATGTCGGCGGCACTGTCCGTCGGCAGCCGGCTGCCGGCGCTGCACACTGCGCTTGGACGAATCCTGTTCGGCTATCTCGACGAGGCCGAGATCTGGCGGAGGCTGAAGTCGCAGCGGATCGAAGCCTACACGCCGCAAACCATCACCGATCTCCAGGCGCTGTTCGATCGCATCCGCGCCGACCGCGCGCAGCGATTTTCCATCGTTGACGAGGAGCTCGAGCGCGGGCTGCGGGCATTGGCCGTGCCAGTGCTCGATCGCAGCGGACAGGTGATCGGCGCCATTAATTTGTCGACGCACTCGACGCGAACGACCCGCAACGAAATGCGGGAGCAGTTTCTGCCCGAGCTCAACCGCACCGCCGAGCAAATCTCCTCGATGACCGTCTGACTTTAGCCCTCCCCTTGCCAACAGGCAGGAGCGGCCGTATCGTCTTGCAAAGTTCGGAATACGGACACTAGTTCGATAATCGAACAACGATGGAGATCAGGGATGGCAGGCAAAGCGCCGGGAAACGCGGCATCAGCAATTCCGCCGGAGCATACCGGTAACGTCAAAGTCAGCCGCCCTCAGACCGGCGCGGAATATCTGGACTCGCTGCGCGACGATCGCACCGTCTTCATCTACGGCGAGCGGGTGAAGGACGTCACCAAGCACCCCGCCTTCCGCAACACCGCGCGCATGGTCGCACGGCTCTACGACGCGCTGCACGACGACAAGCGCAAGGACAAGCTGCTGCTGCCGACCGATACCGGCAATGGCGGCATGACCCACGCCTTCTTCAAGGCGCCGAAGACCATGGATGAGATGATCGCCGGCCGCGACGCGATCGCCGAATGGGCCAAGATCACCTACGGCTGGATGGGTCGCGCGCCGGACTACAAGGCCGCGTTCCTCGCCACGCTCGGCGCGAATTCCGACTTCTACGAGCCGTACCAGGACAACGCCAAGCGCTGGTACAAGTTCAGCCAGGAGCGCGTGCCCTTCATCAACCATGCCATAATCCATCCGCCGGTCGATCGCGACCGGCCGCCCAACGAAGTCGCCGACGTCTGCTGCCATATCGAGAAGGAGACCGACGCCGGCATCATCGTGTCAGGCGCCAAGGTGGTCGCGACGGGATCGGTTCTGACCAACTACACGTTCGTTGCGCATCACGGGCTCATTCCGCTACAGGACAAGAAGTTCGCGGTCGTGTTTATGGTGCCGACCAACGCACCCGGCGTGAAGTTCATCTGCCGCACGTCCTACGAGATGAGCGCGAGCGTGATGGGAAGCCCGTTCGACTATCCGATTTCGAGCCGGCTCGACGAGAACGACGCCGTGTTCATCATGGACAAGGTGCTGGTACCCTGGGAGAACGTCTTCGTCTACGGGGACATCGAGAAGGCGAACAATTTCTTCCCGCGCACCGGCTTCCTGCCGCGCTTCGTCGTGCACGGCTGCACGCGGCTTGCGGTCAAGCTCGACTTCATCAGCGGGCTGCTGTTGAAGGCGACGGAAGCCGCCGGCACCAAGGACTATCGCGGCGTTCAGGCCAATGTCGGCGAGGTCATTGCGTGGCGCAATCTGTTCTGGAGCCTGTCGGACGCGATGGTCAGGGATCCCAAACCGTGGATCGGCGACTACATGCTGCCGAACATGGATCCTGGCAACGCCTACCAGATCATCGCCACCATGGCCTACACCAAGGTCAAATACCTGATCGAGCAAACGGTCGCCTCCGGGCTGATCTATCTCAACAGCCATGCCAGCGACTTCAAGAACGAGGAGATCCGTCCTTATCTCGATCGATATTTGCGCGGCTCCAACGGCTACAAGGCCGAGGAGCGCGTGAAACTGCTCAAGCTGCTGTGGGATTGCATCGGCAGCGAATTTGGCGGCCGGCACGAACTCTACGAGATCAACTACGGCGGCTCTACCGAGGAAATCCGCCGCTACTGCCTGTTCGGTGCGCAGGCGTCCGGCAATGCCGACCGGTTCAAGGGCTTTGCTGAAGACTGCATGGCCGAATACGACCTCGACGGCTGGAAGGTGCCCGACCTCACCGACCCCGGCGAGCTGAGCTATCACATGCTACGGAAGTAACCGATGACTCCGTGACGGCGGAACAGCGTCACGACTACTCCGGCCGCGGATCTCGAGGGACAATGGTGACATGAACATGCAGATGTCCTCGTCTTGCACGCAAGGCCCCATTGATCGCGACGCCGCCATCGACCCCGAGCGCTTCCGCTCCGTCATGGGCGCGTTCGCGACCGGCGTTGCGGTCGTCGCCACCGAGTGGGAGGGTGAGCTGTTCGGCGCGACCATCAATTCCTTGACCTCGGTGTCGCTCGCGCCTTGCATGCTTCTGTTCTGCACCAGCGAAGGCAGCGCGACGGGGACGGCGATACGAAAACGCGGGCTGTTCTCCGTCAACATTCTCGGCGAGCATCAATCCGATCTGTCCGCTCGCTTCACCGGGAAGCAGCAAAAAAGCCGGTTTGCGGATCTTGCCGTTGCGTTGAGCCCGGAGGGACTACCGCTGTTGCAAGGCGCCGCAGGCCAGATGTCTTGCCGGGTCACCACGGTCCACAAGGCCGGCGACCACGACATCATCCTCGGCGAGGTCTTGTCCGGCAAGGAGATTGCCTGCAGCCCGCTCGTCTTCCACAAAGGCGTCTACGGAAGCTTTCAACGCGCTTGACCTGCACTCCTGTTAGACAATCTCTATTCTCTATCCGGGATCTCATATCAGTTCGTCGTTCGGTTCAGAGCACCCCTCCGCATCCCGCGGTGGCCTAACGTTCACAGCCAAGCAGGTCTTTAGATTGTCAACGCGGTTTGGCAACCTTGGCCGGCACTCCGACATACCGCTTTTCAATGTCCCGACAGGAAAGGAAATGAAATTCTCGTATGCGGCAATACTCGAGAAACAATGCCGTGATACGGATCTGGATGCCGAATGACTTACAGCCCCGGAATTCGGCTAGGCCCGGTACGTAACGATACCCAATCATTCCAGCGTACCGGGCCGTCGATGCTCGATGCCGTTAGGTTCAAAGGATATCAACCTTCACCTGCTATCTGACGCGCAGATTTCCAGATGTCGTCGCGTACCCGTCTAGCGTAGTCGCATCAGGTGGCGTGTACTGTAAGTTTGCCACGAGAGCTGCTCATAGCATTTTGCGAGCACTTCCTAGTCGCGCTGGATATAGCGATCCTCCCCGCTGGCAGAGATAGGTTGGTTGCCGTCCCGGGCTGATCTCGCTCAATTCGAATGGCACCGCCCGCTTGAGCCGCCGGGCGACTTTTAGCAAGCTCCCTCACTTCGGATCGCGAACAAGATTAATCGTGACCTGTGAAACCCACGCGCCGGGCGACTCCATGCTGAACGTCTGTCGTGCCCCGTTTGTCTGAACCGTCAGGAGAGCCGTGATTGTATCGCTCTCAACCTTGGCCTCGATAAGACCGTCGAGATTTCGGCCCGAGACCTTGCCGCCTTGTCGATACTGACTTTCAAACCAGTTACCCGAAAGATTGGCTCCCTGCTGATCAATATTAGCGCTTAATTCCATTTTGTAAGCATCGCTCGCGCAGCGCACCGACATCTTGACGGAAAGGCCCGCGTTTCCCACGATATAGTCGGCTTTACAGCGAACGCGCTCTTGTGGCCCATCGGATGGCTTCATCATTCCGCTGCCCGACCATGACCCGGATACATTTTCCAATGTTTGCGCCGAAACCGGTGCAACACTTAGTATGGTCAGCAGCACAGCGAGTGGACGCGGACGCCTGACAACTGCGTTGAACAACAACATCAACATGGCCTCTCGCAACGTTCGGAACTTCAAGACAATCTGTGGGCGTCTGCTGTTTGCTGTGGTCTATTCATGACCACCGGATCTTGGTCGCACCTGAACAACCTCGGCTTCTGGGGCCTGGTTCCGGCGGCGCATGTCATTCGCCATTGACTCACTCTTCGGCTTCGGCCTGCCCACAGCTTGCCTCCTAGTTTGCAATCTGCTTTCGCCCCCGACACAGAAGCTCTTCGGATCCATTGAACTCTTCAGTCGAGGAAACACCCTGTCAGGATCTTCTCATATCCTACATCGACCAAGCAATGATCGATGGTTGTCCGAGTGTTGCTTTGTGTGACTGAACGTGAAGCGCTTCTCCGATTGCGTCCAAAGTCCAAACGGAATTTACGCACGCTGCGAAAGAATGGATCGACGAAGCGCCATCGTGTCGAGCGAGACCTTGCGGCGATATCTTCAATGGTTAGTGCAGGTCTCATTCGGAACCTCTTGCCGAATCGCAATCTGAGAATAAGAGATTACGTCGCGATAAACGGCGAACCGGCTCGCAATCGACGCCTCACCAGGGATGCATTGCCATTTGTTTCTGAACGTTACTGGCGCGCGATGTGCGCGCGATCGCAACAAGTATGTTTCAACAGAAACAAATGGTGTCGATCTGAAACATTTTGAAAAGGCGCTGACGCCGTTCGATCACACTTCATCAATAGCTACCACCCCAATTCGCCTGGAAACGTCGCGTCACCCGTATCCATCGGCACACCCAATGAATGGCCTAGCAACGATGAACAACACCTTGGAAGACACCCTTAGACAGCACACGCGCGCGCCGCGATTGGGGACAGCGGCGGCATGATCGCAAGCACCGCGCTTGGAATAATCTTCGTACCGCTCCTCTTCGTCATCGTGCGCAGAGTATTCAAAGGCGGCCACGTAAGACGCAATGCGCGGCAAGAAACCGATCCGACGCCGGAGACGATCCGGCCATGAACCGACGATTGTTACTAGATTATTCCAAACCTGGAGCGATCACCACGGCTTGGGCGGACCGTGAAAACTTCGGGGCGAGTTCGCGCGGCAACGCTTGCCGTACATTTGTCCTGTTGCTTTCAATCCAATTGCTGACCGGATGCGCTGTGGGCCCCGACTATGGATCTCCCTCTATTGAACTTCCGACGCGTTGGTCGAACGCAAAGGCTACCAAGCCGCCGCCGGCTGCAAATCTGTCCCATTGGTGGCGCCGTCTGAAGGATCCGATTCTTAACGCACTCATCGAGGAAGCCGTGGACGGCAATCTCGACGTGGCGCGCGCAAAAGGACGAATTCGCGAGGCACGAGCAACCCGTCGGCAGGCGGTCGGCGCCTTGTTCCCGCAGGTCGAGGGTTCCGGCTCGGCTACCCGAAATCAGGCCAGCGCGGTCTCAGCAGGCGGCGGGACAGGTACCTATAATCAGTTCCAAGCCGGCTTTGATGCCAGTTGGGAGCTTGATCTGTTCGGCGGCAATCGTCGCGCCGTCGAGGCCGCGAGCTATGGAGTCGAGGCGGCAGAAGACGATTTGCGCGCTACGTTGCTAACCCTGGTCGGAGACGTAGCGGCCCATTACACTGAAGCCCGCGGCTATCAGGCACGGATCGCGCTCGCGCGCCGCACCGCGTCGTCGCAGCGCGAGACCGCGGCGCTGACACAGAAAAAATTCGATGCCGGTTCTTCGTCCGCCGTCGATGTAGCCAAGGCTTCAGCCCAGGCCGCAACCACGGAAGCCAACATACCTACTTACGAGACATTCTATGCGGACGTGGCTCACCGGCTTGGCGTGCTGCTCGGCCGGGATCCGACGGCATTGACTCAGCCACTTCGCCGCAGTGCGCCTATTCCGGCGCCGCGCCTTCCGCTGCCGACGGGTATTCCGGCCGACGTTCTTGTCATGCGGCCTGACGTGCGTCGAGCCGAGCGGCAATTGGCACAGTATACGGCCAAAATCGGCCAGGCGGAGGCCACGCTCTATCCAAGCGTCACCCTCACCGGCTCGGTGTCGACGACCGGTCTCAAGACCGGCGATCTCGGCAAGAATTCATCTATCGGATGGTCATTCGGCCCGACGGTCAGCGTTCCCATCTTCAACGGCGGCAAGCTGCGTGCCGGCGTCGAAATCGCGGAGGCCCAGCGCGACCAATACTACATCGCTTGGCGCACCGCCGTGCTTTCTGCACTCGAGGACGTCGAAAACGCCATCGTCGCGCTGGCGCAGGAACGCATCAGGATCCAGAGCCTTTCAAAGGCCGCCGAGCGTTACCGCGAGGCGGCGCGCCTATCACGCTCGCTCTACGAGACCGGCTCGTCGAGTTTTCTCGACGTGCTCGATGCCGAACGCTCGCTTTACACGGCAGAAGATACGCTGTTGCAGAGCCGCGTCGCCATCGCGGCCGATTACATCGCGCTTTCCAAGGCGCTGGGCGGTGGCTGGAACGGCGCGATCGACAGTTCGCGGCCGGACGTGACGGACGTCAATACAGGACCGCACATTCCAGTTTCGCAGTAGCACTCCGAACTTCAGGCACTTCACTTCACTTCACTTCACTTCACTTCACTTCATCACGCGAAAAGCACATTCCATATGCCGACAAACGTAGTGACCGAACGCAGGCACATCCTGGGACGCATCGCTGTGGTCAGTCTCGCGCTTGTCGCGGCGGGCCTGCTCGTTTGGCTGGTTAAGACCATGCTGTTTTCGGAACAGACCGCGACCGTGATTACGGCTCCGGCGACGATCGGTGACATCGAGGAGACAGTGCTGACCAGCGGCACGCTGAAACCCGTCAAGCTCGTCGCCGTCGGCGCACAGGTTTCCGGTCGCGTCACGTCCTTGAAAGTTGCTCTTGGACAGGCGGTGAAAGCAGGAGATCTGATCGCGGAGATCGATTCCCTGACGCAGCAGAACTCGTTGCGGACGGCGCAGGCGACGCTCGCGTACAATCGCGCCCAGCGTCTCGAGAAGGAGGCGGCCCTTGTCCTGGCCGAGGCCTCGCTCGCTCGCCAGCAACTGACCTGGGCGCAGAAGGCGTCGTCGCGCGCCGAATATGAGTCCGCCGAAGCGACCGTGAAGACCACGCGCGCGCAGATCGCGCAGCTCGACGCCCAGATCGAGCAGGCAGAGGTGGGAATCGAAACCGCGCGCATCAATCTAGGCTACACCCGCATTACGGCTCCCATCGACGGCACGGTGCTCTCAACCGTGACCCAGGAAGGTCAAACGGTGAATGCCGTTCAATCGGCGCCGACCATCGTTATCCTTGGCCAGCTCGACACCATGACGGTGCGCGCGGAAATCTCCGAAGCGGACGTCGTCAAGGTCCGTCCGGGCCAGCCGGTCTTTTTCACGATCCTGGGCGATCGTGAGTATCGTCACCATGCACGACTGGGTTCGATCGAGCCGGCGCCGGAATCCATCCGCAATGACAGTAGCTTCAGTGCAACCACCGCGACGACCGCCAATAGCAGTTCCTCGTCATCGTCCACATCCGCAGTCTACTACAACGGGATATTCACCATCCCGAACACGGACAGGAAACTGCGAACCTACATGACCGCGGAGGTCCATATCGTTCTCGCCGAAGCCCGCAAGGTTCTAACCATCCCCGCGGCCGCACTCGGCAACGTCGGACCGGATGGAGCCAGTACGGTGCGGATCGCCGAGTCTGGCGGCAGGATCACGTCTCGCACGATCAAAATCGGCCTCAACAACAAGATCACGGTCGAAGTGAAAACTGGCCTAAGGGAGGGTGAGCACGTCGTGATCGGAGAACGGAGCCGCGGCGCATCCGAGGCGGTTGCGATTCCTTCGCCGCCCGGGGAATTCTAGCAATGGCCCCTCTCATTGTCCTTGAGGATCTTTGCCGGCATTTCGTCGCTGGCGATGCCACCGTCGTTGCACTGAGGGACGTCGATCTCACTATCGAAGCCGGTGAAATGGTCGCCATTGTAGGAGCGTCAGGCTCCGGCAAATCGACGCTGATGAACATACTTGGCTGCATTGATCGACCAACCACCGGAAGCTACTGCATTTCAGGAAGGGAGACAGCCGCGCTGGACGTCGACGAGTTGGCTACGCTGCGGCGCGAGCACTTCGGTTTCATTTTCCAGCGTTATCACCTGTTATCGGAACTGAACGCGCTCGCCAACGTCGAGATGCCGGCCATCTACGCCGGACTGTCGCCGCGGAATCGGGGCGCCAGAGCAGGTGCCCTGCTTGCCCGGCTTGGCATGACCGATCGAAGCGGCCACAGGCCCGGTCAGCTTTCGGGCGGACAACAACAGCGCGTCTCCATAGCCCGAGCCCTCATCAATGGCGCCAACGTCCTTCTTGCAGATGAGCCGACCGGCGCGCTGGACAGCACGGCCGGTGAACAGGTGTTGCACATTCTCGACGAGTTGCACGCGGAGGGACGAACGGTCATCATCGTCACTCACGATATGGCGGTGGCCCGACGCGCCGAACGCATCATCGAACTCCGTGACGGCGCCATCGTCTCCGACCAACTGACGGAGCGAGCCCGCCCCGCGCCGGCCGGGCACCGACTAGCCGTAGCAGCCGGTCCGCCCCCGGCGCGGTGGCGGGCGCAGATTGATCGGCTCCGCGAGGCGTTACGTATGGCGCTCGCGTCCATGAAAGCTCATCGACTGCGAACCGTCCTCACCATGCTCGGGATCATCATCGGCGTTGTTTCGGTGGTGTGCGTGGTTGCGCTCGGCGAAGGATCGCGTCGCCAGGTCCTCTCCAGCATCAGCAATCTTGGCACCAACACACTAGAGATCTTCCCCGGAAAGGATTTCGGCGACGTTCGTTCCGGCAAGATCAAGACCCTGGTGCTTGCGGATGCGCGAGCCCTCGCCCAGCAACCCTACGTCGCCGCGGTGACCCCAACCGTTTCGACGAACCGGACGCTCCGTTACGGCTCTGTGGAGGCGAGCGCGCTGGTGAACGGGGTCAGCGAGCAGTACTTTAACGTGAAGGGCACAAAGCTTGCCGAAGGATTGTTCTTTGACGCCGGCAGCGTTCGCAGCCTGTCCCAGGACATCGTTATCGACGACAATACGCGCAAGGCGCTCTTCGCGGATTACGCAGGTAGCCCCGTCGGCCAGACCATTCTCGTCGGCAAGGTCCCTTGCCGCATCGTTGGTGTTATACGCCCGCAACAGAGCGGCTTCGGTTCGAGCGCCAATCCGTCTGTCTATCTACCCTATACGACGGTCCAAGCGCGGTTTCTCGGCGATTCTTCGCTGCGAAGCATCTCGTTGCGAGTTACCGACGAAACTGCAAGCGAGGCCGCCGAACTTGCCGCCGTCGGCTTCCTCACACAACGCCATGGAGCCAAGGACTTCTTTGTTCTCAACACGGACGACATTCGCCGGACGATCACGAGTACTACCCAGGTGCTGACCCTGCTGGTCGCCGCCATTGCCGTTATCTCGCTGATCGTCGGCGGTATCGGCGTGATGAACATCATGCTTGTCTCCGTTTCCGAACGGATCGGTGAGATCGGCCTGCGCATGGCGGTCGGCGCTCGCCGCGGCGACATCCTGCAACAGTTCCTGATCGAAGCGGTTTTGGTGTGTCTGATTGGAGGTACGATCGGCATCCTCGCCGCATTGGGACTTGGCGCCGTCTTCAACGCTCTCGTCCCTACTTTCCATCTGGTCTATTCCGTAAGCTCTATCGTTGCCGCGTTCGCCTGCTCGACACTCATCGGTATCGTATTCGGCTATCTACCCGCCAGGAACGCATCGCTTCTCGATCCCGTCGTGGCTCTTTCGCGGTAATAGCGGCTGACGAAGCTCCCGCTCCGTCTGAAGCCGGTCTACGGCAAGGACCGCAGGGCAACGCCTGGCTCAATAGGGACTTGCTGCGAATCTACGGTTCTTGAAACCGCACTTGATGGCTTCGCCCACCGACGGCATCGCTTGGCGGATTTCCTACCAAGCCTGGCCGTCGGTCGATCCGTCGCACGCACGGTCCGAGAACTGGACCTCAATGATTGGTCTAGAAAGACGTCCCGCCGCCGAACTTGAACTGCTGGACGACGTCGTATTTTCCCTTGGTCAACGGAACCGCGTAGTCGAACCGAAGTGGACCAAACGGCGACGCCCAAATCAAGCCGACGCCGACCGAGGTGCGTATTTGATTTCCGTCATCGTATTGCAGGCCGCATCTCGGGCAGGCCGGCGAATTGACTTCGCCCGTCGCGGCCCACGACGTCGGACCTTTGTAGTCCCACAGCGAGCCAGCGTCCGCGTAGACCGATCCCTTGAGCCCGACTTCCTTGGGCAAGAACCAGAATGGCATCTGCAATTCGGCCGAAGCACCCCAATACTTGGTGCCGCCCAAGGCGTCGCCGGTCGCCCCCAGATCATAATAAGTGAGGTCGCGAGGACCTATGCCGTTAGACGCAAACCCTCTAACCAGGTTCGGGCCCATCTGGAAATGATCGAGCATTCGAATACCGTCGCCACCAAAGCTATTCAGGATTCCGGCCTGTCCGTGAATGAGGCCGACAATGTTTGCTACCAAAGGGGTATAATACTTCGCGTCGATGGCCGTCTTGAGATATTTAACATCGCCGCCGACCCCTGCATAATCCTGCTTGAAATCGATCAGCAAACCGTCGGTCGGGTTCTTGTTGTTATCAAGCGTGTTGTAGATCAGGTTGTATCCGATGGCGGACGTCCAAACCGCCCCATTGCCAAGCTCCTTTCGAACCGGCAACGCGGACTCACCATCCGCGTAGCAGCCGTACCCATAGTACGAAGAAGAACTGGAATTGGTCGGATCGACTCCACCTAGCACACTACTGATGTATGCAGGCGTAGGGTTGAAGGCGAGCAGTGAATTTGACGCATTGTTGTTGCAATTGTTGTAGGCGTCCGTCAGCGTGATCTGTTGCTGATAGATCGAATACCGAAGCTGCAACGAAAGATCTTCGCGCAGACTAAAGCCCAACCTCGGCGAAAAGCCGATGGTCTTGGTCCCGTAGGAAGTGGTGCTGGTCGCGAGCTGTTCCTTATAGAATGCATCCAATCCCAGTGCGACGCGGTAATCCAGCAGATACGGCTCGACATACGAAAGCGTAAGTCCCCTCGAATACTGACCGTATGTCACCGCGGCCTTCGCATACAAACCGCGGCCAAGGAAGTTTCGTTCGGAGATACTGACTTCGGCCAACGCACCGTCGCTCGTCGAATACCCGCCCGAGACCGAGAAATCTCCGGTCGACTTCTCTTCCAGAGTGACGACGAGGACGACCCGGTCGCTCGATGACCCGGGTTCCGCCGTGATCTTTACGGACTTGAAGAAATCCAGGTTATTCAACCGCCGTTCCGCGCGATCCACCAGCGCGCGGTTGTAGGCATCGCCCTCGGACATATCGAACTCGCGGCGAACGACATATTCGCGGGTGCGGCTATTGCCGCGGATATCAATGCGCTCGATATAGTTCCGCGGTCCCTCCTGCACCGTGAAGACGATTGACACGGTGTTGGTTTCAAAATTGCGATCGCCGCGAGGGCGAACCATGGCGAACGCATGGCCTCGGCGGGAGGCCTCGATCTGCATCTCTTCGACAGACTTTTCCAGTGCTTCGGCGTTGTAGAGTGAACCGACATTGATGCGCGATAGCTTGCGCAGAGAATTTGCATCAAGTGTAGCGATGCCGGACTGGAAATCGACTGAGGCAACGCGATACTGCTGGCCTTCCTCGATCTTGAAGGTAATGAAGAAACCCTTCTTCTCGGGATCGTATTCGGTTAACGCCGCCACCACCTGCACGTCGGCATAGCCGTTCTTCAGATAAAACCGACGAATCAGGTCGCGGTCGGCTTCGATGCGGTCGGGATCGTAGAGGTCGTTGCCTCCGAGAAAGCTCAGCAAGTTCGATTCGCGAGTCTTGATGACGTCCCGCAGCCGATAGGACGAGTAGGCCTTGTTACCGCTGAACTCGATCGACTTGACGCCGGTCTTCGACCCTTCGGTGACGGTGAAGATCAGATTGACACGGTTGTTGGGCTGCTCGATGACTTCGGGATCAACGCGCACGTCATACCGTCCCGATCGCCGATAGATTTCGGCGATACGCTGGGCGTCGGACTGCACCATCGGACGCGACAGCGTACCGCGCGGCTTGGACTGTATTTCCGCCGAGAGCTGTTCGTCCTTGACCTTCTTGTTGCCCTCGAAGGCAATGCGGCCGATCACAGGGGCTTCGACTACGATCACGACGAACCGGCTACCCGTCTGGTTGATTTTCACATCCTGAAACAGGCCCGTTGCGATTAGCGCCTTCAGGCCGTCGTCGATCTCAGCCGGGTTTAAGCGCCCGTCGGGGCCTGGCCTGAAATAGGAGCGGATGGTGTCGGCCTCGACGCGCCGGTTTCCCTCGACGGCAATTGAAGCAGGAGCCTGAGCGAAAGCCGGCCGGGACACAACAGTCGTCGCCAGTGTGGCGGCAGCCGACACGGCAAATGCAACCAGGGCGGCAAGCATGCCTCCCCGCATAGATACTTCCAACTTCATGTAATGCGCCCCTCGTCGATCCGATGGGGGACCGTACGGCTTAGATGTGGCTGAGAAATCTCTGAATTATTTCCCGCCATTCTGAAATGTTGCTCGATTGGAAATGATGTTTCCGAAGTGCTCGTTTTGTTGTCCGCCAATCCCGTCCTGGATACAGGGCGGGACTCAAGCAAGGCCGTTGGCGGCTCGGCTTCTCACGTCGTGAATTCCACAATCCGTCGATTGCCTCTGCTCCGAGGTCGACGTGCGAGAGGATGCCGTTCGTGTCTGCCAACCGTTTACAACTGCGGTTCAGCCGATGTCGCACCGTGCAGTCGGCTCGCGCACTCCCGGAAATGCTCGGCAACAGTTAAGCCCTTTACTTCCGGTCGACCTACGAAGCATGTGGCCGCGACGCTGCTCGCTTGAAAGCGGCACTTTCGCCAGGAAACCGCGATGAAAATGAAGTTCATTTCGACAACAGGGATCGTGACGTTGCTTGCCGTCGCAGCATTCATGGTCCAATCTCTTCCAGTCCTTGCGGCACCAAAAAAAAAATTCGATGACCGAAATAGCACCTTCTACTATGGTCCCAACGGGCCAAACAGATCCTATCAGGCGGGACCGCGTACTCGCGTCTACGTCACGACACGATCGTGGCTGGATGCCGGCACCGAAGTCCTGCCAGGAGACCGCAAGTTTTCCGATTATGCATTTCCGCCGGGATATTCGTTCGGGCGCGAGAACGGAAACCGCCCAATCGATCGGCAGCCATTAAATCCGGCTTCGGACTTTGGTGGAATTCAGCAAGTGTTTCCACTGTACTGATTGGGCCCGGCGTGAGATCTCCCAACAGCGTGACGTAAAGCCTCGACGAGCAACCGCCATTCTCAAATATCAACAAATCGGACAAAAATCAGCAACGTATTTGCTTCAGGCTCGACGCTGGATAGCAGGAGAAGCGGTATGCTGAAGCAAGCGAAGAAGAGAAGTTACGCGTGCTTGGGAACAAGGTTGGTCGGCGCCGTAGTTGCCTCACTTATCATTTTCCAAGTCGTCGGGGCGACGCAGATCCCGAACGATCTCCTTCGAATTCAAGACGATCCGGTAGCCATCCGGAAAGCGTCGGATGCCAAGGATGTTGATCCAGCCGGGGTTGGAAAAACCTCGTTGGCACTTACGGGCCAACCGTCGGGACCATCGCATAAGAGCGGAAAGCTCTGGACGGCCCAATTCTTGAACCAGCCGGACTTTCCGGACGGTCCACCTTTCGGAATGATCGATCAGCTGGGTCCGCCTTCAGCCGGCCTGGGACCGGAACTCGCTGAAGGAATGCCGTTCAAGCTTGTTCCTCGAATGGCTTGCCTTGAGGCTATCAACTGGCAGATGGGCGCCTACGGCTACCGAAAAAGCAAGCTTCTGCTTACCGGCGACCAGAAGCCGGGCTGGAAGGACGTCGAAGACGCGGTGGATGCTTTCACTCAAAACATGCGCGCCGTATGCGGCACCTTGCCCAACCACCACGTCGGAAGCCTGGGGATTGCCGAGCGGTCCGATTTTCTCGAGCGGCAACTATCCGCTCGACTGGATTTTCTGCGAGCTTTCAAGATGCCGCTGGAGCGTCTTCTCGGGCAACTGACGCCTGATCAACGAGCGTCCTTCGATGCACCACCTGCATTTCTACCGTTCTAGACCCAGTGGAGCTGGTAGGTTGCCGCCGCAGCATGCACGAGCAACCTGCCGTGCTTAGTTCGGCGGTGAGGGCCGTACTTCTACGGAGTACCTGACTTTGTTTCCCAGTATTTCCAGGCCATTCTGCATCATGCATTGGCCTTTATCGTTGGCTTTAGCTGCCGAGTGGATCTCTGCAAAATCCGCTATCGCAATCAGACCCAAAGCCATGGTTGACGTCTCATGACTCCCAAACGAGAGCCGCACATTCTTGTCGTCGACGACGATCTGGAAATTCGCAATTTACTCGGAAAGTATCTTGCGAGTCAGGACTTCCGAGTTTCACTCGCTCCAGATCTGAAGAGTTTCAAGAGGGCGATCGCCTCGAGCTCGATCTCCCTTGCGGTTCTGGATGTAATGCTCCCCGACGGCTCCGGATTGGACATTTGCCGCGACTTGCGCGCGCAACGATCTACGCTCCCGATAATTCTTCTCACGGCGCGGATAGAGGATATTGATCGCATCATAGGTCTCGAATTCGGCGCGGACGATTATCTCGGAAAGCCATTCAACCCGCGGGAACTGGTTGCGCGCATCCGCGCGGTGTTGCGGCGGCACCAGGAAGTTGCGGCCTCCCCGAAACCGAACAAAATATACCGGTTTGCTGACTTCGAAATCGAGACCGTCCGACGCCGCATAGTCAATGGCAAGCAGGAAGAGGTTGATTTGACCGGCGCCGAATTCGACCTGCTGCACACCCTGATCTCGCGTCACGGTCAGCTGCTGTCGAGGGAACAGTTGCTCGACCTTACGGGTGGGCGGAATTCCGACCCGTTCGACCGTTCGATCGACGTCCTCATGAGCCGCATCCGTCGAAAACTGCGAGACAGCGGCAGCGACGACGTAATCAAGACCGTGCGCAACGGTGGCTATCAGTTCAGCGCACCGGTCGAGGTCGTCGGAGTTCAATCGTGAACACTCTGAGGATACGGATTGCGCTCTTGCTCGTAATCTCCATCGTAGCGGTCGTTGGGCTTGCTACCTCGGCGAGCATTCTGGTCCTCGGTCCGCGAGGACCGGATAAATTCGCCGAGGCAACGGCGATGCAAATCACAACGCTGCTTCGGCTTTTCGAGAACCAGGAGTTCAGCCGTTCACTTCCGACGGCGCTCGATAGCGCGCCGACCGATGGCGCACCTCGCGAATTCTTCACGCGCATGCTGCAGAAAGCCCTTCGTAATGCCGGCGCAGATAATCGGTTGGTCGTGACCAAACCTGACGGCGGCGATCTGGCAGTGGTATCCGTTGAATTGCCGGCACGTGGTTGGTTCGCCGTCCCTGTGCTCGACGAACCGCCTTCCGTTGGGCCATGGTTCGCGTTGGCCAGCTGGATAAGCCTCATCAGCGCCGGGGCTGTCGCGATTGCGCTCGCCGTCGCTCACAGGGTGGCCCGCCCGCTCGCCCTTCTGGAAAACGTGGCAAGCACGATCTCGCAAAGCGGACAGATGATCGTGCTCCCTGAAATCGGGCCCGCAGAAGTGAAGGCCACCGCACGCGCGCTAAATCGCCTGACCGCGAACCTGAAGCTCGCGATAGAGAGCCGCATGCGATTGGTCGCCGCGGCAGGTCACGACCTAAGGACGCCTATCACCCGAATGCGGCTTCGTGCCGAATTCTTGCCAGATCACGAGCAGTCAGCATGGCTTCGTGATTTGGACGAACTGCGCCGGATTGCGGACAGCTCCATCCAACTGGTGCATGAGGAAGTCGAAGGAAAACCCGACGAGTCGGTACCTCTCGACGAACTCGCTCGAACCGTCATCGAGGAATTGATTGCGACCGGCCTCAAAATCGCACTTCTCGAAGCCAGTCCGGTGCTAATCCGCGCAGCACCTCTTGCCATCACGCGTGTGCTCCGAAACCTTATCATCAATGCCGCGACCCACGGCAAAGGTTGCGCAGTTTCAATTGAGGCACAGCCGCAGCGGGCGATCGTGGTAATCGAGGACAGCGGACCCGGCATTCCCGCCGCGATCATCGACCGGGTCTTCGAGCCCTTCTTTCGTATCGATCCGGCGCGACAGCAACCAATTCCAGGCGCGGGACTCGGCCTCGCAATCGCCAAGGAGATTGTCGGGCGGCACGATGGCGAGATTATCCTAACGAACCGGATTGCCGGAGGACTGCGACAGGAGATCAGGTTTCCGCGATACGTTGAAAGCCAAACACACGCGAGGCGGATTCCGGTACTTACCGATTGACTTGATATTGTCAGTAGGTGCGCGTCCCGGCGGGCTCCGCTCAAATCGGCAACCATCCTTCCTCCTCTCGCCGGAGGAGGGAAGGATGGTCATGACGCGCGTCGCCGCGTCGAAATGAGTTCCAGCTCGATCAGGCACGCCGAGCTGGATGCAATCCCGTCGCTCGACGCACCGCCTGGGCGGTACACGCTCGACAAATGTTCATGCAACTGAGGCGCACGTTGGGGCAATGATAACGAGACCCTTAGAACTGTTACATTCTGTTACTAATGCAACTTCAGAAACATTTTGAAAGAATATTCTTTCACCAACTCCCTCGAATCATCCACTAAAGATGGACATGGCCCGCCTGCAGCCCAATATCCTTGTCGTTGAGGACGACCGTGAAACGCGGACTCTCATCGCAAAATACTTGCGCAACAATTCCTGCAACGTGACGATCGCATCAGATGGTCGCGAGATGTTCCGAGCAATGACCGATCACCGCATCGACCTCATAATTCTTGACGTCATGCTGCCAGGCGAGGACGGTTTGAGCCTGTGCCGCACGGTCCGCGCGCAATCACACACTCCGATTATCATGCTGACCGCGCGCGGCGAGGATGTTGATCGCATCCTTGGTCTTGAGATGGGCGCCGACGACTACCTTGCGAAGCCGTTCAATCCGCGCGAACTATTGGCGCGGATCAACGCAGTGCTGCGGCGGCAGGCGATCGCCGGAACCGCGAGCGCGAACGAAGGTGCGATCGTGCTAACGTTCCTGCGCTGGCGGATCGATTTCCGCCTGCGCGAGTTGCGTAATCCCGAAGGCGCCCGGATTGCGATGACAAGCGCCGAGTTCGACTTGTTGTGGACGTTCTGCGAACGCCCCGGCCGCGTGCTTTCGCGCGAAAGTCTTCTCGACCTCACCCAGGGTCGGAATGCGGGCTCATTCGAGCGCAGTATCGACGTCCTGGTCAGCCGCATCCGCCGCAAGATCGAGCCAGACCCGCAAGAACCCACCCTTATCAAGACGGTACGATCCGGCGGCTACATGTTCACCCCGCGGGTAGACGCGGTCGCTGCCGGCAACTAGGCATGAAGCTGTCTTTTCTTCATCTCAGAGGTATCGGCGGGCAACTCGCGGCGCTGGTGGTCGCCTCGATCCTCGCTATTCATTTGATTTTCGCGACGGCATTCCTCGTGCAGCGTCCGGATCAATCAGAACAGCCTGGTGACCGCGGGCATGCCCAGCTTGCCAGCGCCATCCAATTGCTTGGTGCCGCGCCAGCATCGGAGCGGCAGCGACTGGCCGCTGATATTGCCCGCGCCTTCCCGCAGTTCGGGATCGAAAGCGTTGCACCCGGTAGCGCACCCGTAGCTGGCGAAGCCGATGGACGCGCTTTGCACGACCTCAACCGACGCCTCGGCAACGCCTATCGGATAATCGCGCTCGACCGCCACGGCGATACGCAACGCATCGCCATTACGCTGCCCGACGGCACGATTATCTCCGCAACACTGCGCGCCGACCGCCAGGGGCCGCCATTTTTCGGCGGGCCATGGATGATGACCTTGTTGTTCGCCGTCATCAGCATGACGCTACTTGGGCTGTGGGCGGCGCGCGCGCTCACCGCGCCGCTGTCGGCCTTCGCGAAAGCAGCCGAGAGTTTCAGCCTCGATGGCACCGCGTCCCTGCTGCCCGAGCGCGGACCCGAAGAGATTCGCTCGGCCGCGAAAGCACTCAACCGCATGCGCGAGCGCATCACCAGCCTGATTGACGATCGCACAAAAGTGCTGGCCGCGATCAGCCACGATCTGCGTACGCCGATTACGCGAATGCGGTTGCGTTCGGAATTTATTGAGGACGAAGCCCTACGCAGCCGCATGCTCGGCGATCTCGACCAGATGCGCGCAATGCTCGAGTCGGTCCTTTCATTCCTGCGTAACGACGGCAAACTCGAGCCCATGACGTTGGTCGATATTGCGACCACCTTGCAGCTCGTGGCGGATCAGTTCGCCGATATGGGGCACAAGATCGTTTACGATGGCCCCCCACATGTCACAATCATGGCCCGTCCCGATGATTTGCATCGCGCCATCACCAATCTCGTCGAGAACGCCGTGAGGTTCGGCGGGGAGGTGAAGATCCATCTCAGTACCTCGCCCCAGACTGTAGTGATAGATGTCGAGGACGACGGGCCTGGCATTTCTGATCTCAGAAAACAGATTGTGCTGGAGCCTTTCATGCGCGGAGATGACGCGCGCAGTATGGATGAAAGCTCGGGTTTCGGTCTGGGTCTGTCTATCGCCCGTGCAATAGTAGAGGCGCATGGTGGAACGCTGAGACTTAATGACCGCCAACCACATGGACTCATCGTCCGCATAGAATTGCCTGCGTGCGGACCAGCAACTGAATAATCTCGTGGAATAACTCAGAAACGCCTCATCCGCACCACGCTGGATTGCACGATGACCGTGCGAAAACGGTTCCCCGTGGTGAGGGGCTCGAACGCAAATCGTCTCCCTGCGCGCGTCATTCGATTTAAGGATTTTTGTCAATTCACTTGGACGGCCGGAAACCGTGCATCTTGCGTGCGGGGCGGCCCCGCACCGATGGGACAGTGAGCAATACTACGCCGACAACCGCAGTTTTCACGAAGCGATCTACCGCGCGAGTCTGCGTCCGACGAGCAGGCGAGTGTCTGCGGCTAAAGCCCTTTTACGTCCAGGAGCGAGCCGCTTTGCGTAGGCCGATCGCATGATCGAGGATCGAAGGATTGGCACGGAGTTCGGACGGCGGTCCTAGAAAAACTGGCCTTCCCCGCTCCAGGATCAGGATTTCGTTCGCGAAATTAAGTACCACGTCGACGTGCTGTTCGACGAGTATGCAGCTAAGACCGGTCGCCTCGATCATGTTACGGATGGCATCCATCAGTTCCTCGCGGACGCGCGGTGCGAGGCCTTCGAGCGGCTCATCCATCAGAAGAAGCGAAGGATTGGATATCATCGCGCGCGCCACCGAGAGCGTCTGCTGCTCGCCGCCCGAGAGCTGGGTGCCGTTGTTGTTGCGCCGCTCGCGCAGCCGGGGAAACAGCTCGTAGGCCAGCGCAACGCGCTGGTCGTCGCCAGCCGTGCGTGCCGCGCTGATGAGGTTCTCCTCCACGCTGAGGGATTTGAAGATGTCGCGCGTCTGCGGCACGTAACCGATTCCCGCGCGGGCCCGCCGCCATGTCGGCATCGTCGTGATGTCGAACCCGGCGAAGCTGATGCGGCCACGGTGGGTTTCGGCGAGCCCCATGATGCAGGCGAGCGCGGTCGACTTGCCGACCCCATTACGGCCGAGAATCCCGAGTTTTGCTCCGGCGCTCACGCGGAAGGACACGCCTTCCAGCACGCGGGTGCCGGCATGGCCGCCCTGAAGATCCTCGACGATGAGATCAGTGGTCACCGGCGCCATGCCCGTCCCTTCCGAAATAGATGTCGCGGATGGCCTTATTGGCCGCAACCTCGGCCGGCGTGCCCTCGAACAGGATTGCGCCCGACACCAGGACGATGACCCGGCGCGCGAAGCGGAAAACGAGGTCCATATCGTGCTCGATGAGGAGGATCGGAAGATCTTCCGGCAGTCGCGAGAGCACGTCGAGTATGGCCGCCGACTCGCTCTCCGGGACGCCGGCAACGGGTTCATCGAGCAAAAGGACACGCGGGCTCAAGGCAACGGCGATGGCAATCTCGATTAGCCGCTGCTCCCCGTAGGCCAGCTCGCTGACGCGCCGGGTCGCCACACCGGCAAGACCCAACGGCTGCAACAGCGCAACGGCGTCCGCCTCGATGGCGCTGTCGGGTCGCATCGCGGGCCAGAGCCGGAAGGCTGCGCCGCGTTTCTGGATCAACGGCAGGGATACGTTCTCGATCACGGTCAGGTCACGGCAAAGTCGGCTCACCTGAAAAGTACGCACGATGCCAGCACGCGTTCGGGCCGCCTGGTCGAGTTCGTTGACTCGCGAGCGTCTAAGTGGATATCGCCGACGGACGGCTGCAATGCGCCGCTGATCAGATTCACCAGCGTCGTCTTGCCGGCGCCGTTTGGACCGATCAACGCGGTCCGGTCTCCCTCCGACAAGGACAGGCAGACGTCGGAAGCTACCGAAAGCCCACCGAACGATTTGGTGACGCCATGCAGGCGCAGCCGCTCGCTCATGGCCTGTCCCACCGGAAGCCGGCGCGCCATCGCTCAATCAGGCCGTAGATGCCCTGCGGTAGGAACAGGATTGTCACGATCAGCAACAGGCCGATCACTAGAAGCCAGTGATAGGGGTTGATGGTCGCGGCCACATGCCGAATGATCATGAAGGCGGGAACGCCGAGCATTGCGCCGGCCAGATGTCGCACGCCGCCGATGGTCAGCATCACCAGCCCCTCGGCAGAAAGCTCGAAACCGAGATTGTTCAGGCCGACGACCTGGGTCGTTTGCGCCGATAGTGCCCCCGCTATTCCGGCAACGGCACCGCCGAGCGAATAGACGCAAAGCAAGTGCTTGAACACAGGCGCACCGACCGCGCGCATCCGCATCTGGTCCGCCCTGATGCCCCGGCAGGTGAGGCCGAAGGGTGAAGCAACCAAGCGACGCAGGCAAAAATAAACGACCACGAGCGCGGCCAGCGTGTAGTAGAAGCCGGTCCGGCCGCGAAAATCGAACGCGAAGACGCCGAGCACCGGGCTGATCGGAATATCCGCGAGCCCGTCGTCGCCCCCGGTCACGAAGGCGGCCTTGTTGGCGATTTCATACAAGACCTGGGCGAAGGCCACCGACAGCATGATGAGGGTGAGGCCTCTTGTGCGCAGGATCAGCAGCCCGCTTGCGGCGGCCATGCCGGCGCCGGCGATCGCGCCGACCAGGAGCCCGCTGAGCGGTTCGGACGAGACGTGGAGCGCCCACAGCGCCGCACTATAGGAGCCGGCGCCGAACAAGGCGGCTTGCCCAAGCGTTCCGATCCCGGCTTGCCCGATCACAAGCGCCAGCGAGAGTGCGAAGATCGTCAGGATGTTAATCCGTGCGATGAAGCCTAGATCGTCCGGAAAGGCCCACGCAGCGGCGAGACCGATGGCCGACAGCGCCAATTCAGGAGGAATTCGCCAGAGCCCCGACAGGGCGGTTACGCGTTGCGCTGCCGTAATGTCCGCCATCAAGCAGCCTCCTTGCGGCCGAACAGCCCCTGTGGCCGCAGCGCGAGCACGAGAAGCATCGTCAGATAGAAGGAGATCGATGCGATGTCGGGCAGCATGTACTTCGAAGCGGTGTCGACTAGGCCGAGCAGAATCGCGGCGAGGAACGTGCCGAACAGAGTGCCCTGCCCGCCGACAGCCACGACGGCCAGAAATAACACCAGATACTTCACTGGATAATTCGCCTCCATGGGCAAGAGTTCTGCGCCAACGATGCCGCCCAGCGCAGCGAGACCCGCCCCGATCGCGAAGGCGGACGAGTACAGAAGCGCGGTATTGATGCCTACCGCCTGCGCAATGCCGGCATTATCAACCGCGGCGCGGAGCCTGATTCCAAAGCGGGACCGCTCGATGAAGATCCACAGCCCCGCGCTGACCAAAAAGCCCAGCACGATCACGGCGATCCGGTGGCGCGGAAACGACCGGAAGCCGAGATCGACGGGTCCGGACAGCCATGCGGGCAATTCGATGGCGGAAAACGACGCACCGAGCCACAAATTCACCAGCGCGATTGCGACAAAAGCAATCCCGATTCAGCGTTGCGGTCAATCCAAAGCCGCTCATTCCACGAATTTTGAACCCAAAGTTGGCTTCGGCAATTCGCAGCTCGAAACACTGGCCCGGCCCACCACTGAGACCGCAGCGCGTTCCTGGTACTTCAGCGCAACTGGCCAAACCTAGTCCGCCCAAGACCCAGCTGTCACGCCGGACTGGCCCGCACGACGTGATAGTCGCGGGCAAAATAGATCAGGTTAGCAGCACAATCCGATCTCTGCAGCGCAACCACGCTGCAAAGGAACACGTCATGCGTGCTCACTTTGACGATATCGATCATGCGGCAGTCGAACGCAGCCGCGGCGTCAACGAGAACGGGCGCGCCGGTTTCCAGCGTCGACCACGCTCCGGCCGAAAACCGCTCGTCAACCGGAATCCCGCCGCCAAACAGCCGCGACAGCGGCTCATGCCGCGCCGACAGCACGTTCACGCACACAACGCCGTTGCCTTTCACGCTGGCGTAGGCGGATGAGCCGCGGTTCAGGCACACCAGCAAGGTTGGCGAATTGTCGGTCACGCTGCAGACGGCAGACGCCGTGAAGCCGGCGCAGCCGGCGGGACCATCCGTTGTGACGATAGTGACCGCAGCACCAAGACACCATGGCATCGCGGTAGTCCTGACTACTAACTTTCGTCATCCCGTTCTCCTCAGGCCTCAACCGCAAAAGACCGATCGGCGAAGGCGAGATCGCGCAGCACCTGCGTCAGCACAGAAGCGCCGGCGGCAACATGCCCGGGCTCGGCCCATTCGTGCTCGACATGGCTCGCGCCATCCCGGCACGGGATGAAGATCATCGCCGCCGGACAAATCCTGGCGAGATAGCGTGCATCGTGGCCGGCCGCCGACAGGATCGGCATCGCCGGCAGGTCGTGCTCGCGCGCCGCCTGCGCGATCAGTTCACGCAAGTGCGGATCGAACTCATTCGATGGCGCGTCGACCAGCGGCGTCACCGTCACCACGCATGGCATCGCGTGCTCGTAGCAAAGCGATGCGACGCAGATGCCGGCCGCATCGAGCACCGCATTGTCCGGATGACGCAGGTCGATGCTGAAGGTGACGCGTGCGGGCACCACGGACGGCACATTTGGTTCGACCACGACCCGGCCGATGGTGAATTTGATCTCCGCATCGATCTGGCCGATGTCGACGTGGAGCGCGGCGGCCATCCGTGCAAATGCGGCGAGCGCGTCGCGCCGCTCATGCTGCGCTAGCGTGCCGGCATGCCCCTCAGCGCCGTCGACCGTGACCTTGAAGGTCTTCTTGCCCTGGATGCCGGTGACAACGCCGACGACGCGACCTGCCGCCTCAAGCAGCGGCCCCTGCTCGATATGCAATTCGAGGTAACCGCTCGCTGCAAAACCAAGCGGTTTGCGAGGTAGCTCCGAAAACGCGGCATGCAATTTGTCGAGCGCCTCGCCGACGCTGACGCCTGCCGTATCCCGCGCGGCGCGGATTGTGGCGATATCGCGCACGCCGACAAAGGCCTCCGAGCCCATCATGCCGGGCGCAAAACGGCAGCCTTCCTCATTCATCCATGCCACCACGATTGTGTCGCGCGCCGGCGTTTCGCCGTGCTCGGCAAGCGAAACCACCGCCTCAAGCGCCGCCATCACGCCCGCCGCGCCATCGAACTTGCCGCCGGTCGGCTGGCTATCAAGATGACTGCCAACGAGCAGCGGCGGTGCCACGCGATCGCGCCCGGCCAGGGTGAGGAACAGATTGCCGGCAGCATCCGTCGCCGGCGACAAGCCCGCCTCTTGCGCCCAGCCGATCACGCGATGCCAGGCCGCGATCTCGCCATCGCTCAACGCCTGACGATTGACACCGCCGGCAGGCGTTGCGCCGATCTCGGCGAGCGCCATCAACCGCGTCCAAAGCCGATCGGCGTCGATCAGATTGTCGGGGACCATCGATCTAACTGGTGCGCATGATCTGGCCCGGCTGCGCGCGCGGATCGCGCGGCAGCCAGTGGCCGGCCTCGACCTGAGCGAAGAACTCAGCGAGCAGTGCGTTGAATGCGGTCGGCTCTTCAAGATTGAGGGTGTGGCCGGTCTTGGGAAATACCGACAACCCACATGCCGGAATCGTCTTCTTCAGGAAGATGCCAGGCTGCAGGCAATGGTCGTCCTCGTCGCCGACCACCACCAGCGTAGGGACATGCATCTGCTTCAGCCCATCCTCCAGATCGTAGAATGACGGCCGGCGCGCCTGTACGCCGCGCATCGTGTTGGCCGCGCCGCGATCGGAATGGGTGGCGAGGCGATCGGCAAACTCCTGCCAGCCGCGCGGATCCTTGTTCTGGAACTGTACCCGGCTTGCGCCTAGCGCATAGACCTTCGAGAATTCCTTCGCGCCCTGCTTTTCGAAATTGTCGGCAACTTCCAACGAGACGCCGCGAAAATACTGCTCGTATTCCTTTTCGCAACCATAGCCGGCGCCGGCGACCGTGAGCGATAGCGCGCGCTGTGGCGTGCGCAGCCCGAAGTGCACGGTGCAGAAACCGCCCATCGAGAGCCCGACGATATGCGCCCTGTCGATTTTCAGGGCGTCGAGCACGGCGACGGCATCGTCCGCAGCGATGGCTTGCGAATAGGCATCGGCGCTCTCCGGCACATCTGACGGCGGATAGCCGCGTGCGGCATAGGTGATGCAGCGGTGCCGGCGGCTGAAATACCGCAGCTGCGGCTCCCAGCTTGCGTGATTGCCGCCGAATTCGTGGATGAACAGGATTGGCGTGCCTCCCCCTACCTCCTCCACATGGAGATTCGCGCCATCCTTGGTGGTGATAACAGACATCGGAAACCCCCTCAGAATTGCGGCGGCAAATCGTTCAGCATGCGCGCCTGCGCCACCATTTCCGGCAGCAGCGTGCAGAACTTCTCCATCCACGGCGACGGGACGGAGGTGCTCACCTTCACAAAGCGATCGCCGAAGCGTTGCGTATGATAGGTGCCCTGTCGGATCATGATGCCCTGCCGGCGATAGCATTCGACCAACGCTTCCGGGCGGATGCCGGCCGCGATGGTTTCCAGCACCAGAAAATTACCGTGCGAAGGAAAAATCGGCAGCGCAAGCCTCTCGATCGCTGCCGCCGCCTCCCGGATCATCGCCTTGTTGGCGCGATCGATACCGCGGACCTTGGTCATCCATTCGGTTTTGACGGCGAGCCCAGCCTGGGCGGCGCGCTGGGCAACGACGCTCGCGCCGAGCACGCTGGTCGAGGTCTGCGCCAATTCCTCGAACAATCCAGGCGCCGCCACAAGAGCCCCGATGCGCAGCCCGGCGAGGCCGAGCCATTTCGAAAAACTCATCGAGACGACGGCGCCTTCCGGTGCCACGTGTAGCGCGGGGGTGTGGCCATCGGCAAAATCGCGATAGGTGCAATCGTGCACCAGCAGCGCACCGCAATCGCGCGCGATCGCTGCAAAGCTTTCGATCTCCTCGCGGCTATAGCGGATACCGAGCGGATTATTGGGATCGACCAGGTAGATGATCGCCGTGCGCTCATCGACATGGGCCTTCAAAGCTTCAGGCGTCAGCCGGTAGTTGCAGGCGGGATCGTAGATCGGGATCTCGATCACCTCCGCGCCCTGCTGGCGCGCGAACAGGCACGGCCATTTCCAGGTCGGATCGGTGGTGACGAGCGTGGTGCCTGGCTTGCACCGCGCGCGGCAGATCATCGCCAGCGCATTGACGCCGCCTTCGGTCACGAGCGCTTCCGCACCGGGCGTGCCGAGATCGGTCACGATCGCGCTGCGCAGCGCCTCGAAGCCCAGCGGCGGCGCATAGGCATTGAACTCGCCGGCCTCGATAGAGCACAGCATCGCCTCGCGTACCGCAGGGTGGCTTTCGATGTGGTTGGTGTTCTGGCCGAGCCAGTAGAGGCCCGGCGTCGCCGAGAGTTCGTCGAAATAGCGGTTGCGGATCAACGCCGTGGATTCAGGCTTGGACATGACCGTCTCAGATCACGGAGCCGCGGGCGGCGATGCCGCCGTCGATGGTCACCACGGTGCCGGTGATGTAGCCGGCCTTGGGCGAGGACAGGAACGCGACGAGATCGGCTACTTCCCCTGATGTGGCCGGACGCTTGCCAGGATATTTGTCGAACAGCTCCTCCCAGCGGGCCTCGTCGCCGAGCATGTCGATCGCCTTCCGCTTCATGATCTTGAGCATACGGTCGGTGGCGACCGGACCCGGATTGACGGCAACGACGCGAACCCCGTGATTGAGGCTTGCGCCGCCGAGCGCCTTGGTAAAGGACATCAGCGCCGCATTGCCGGTAGAGCCCGCGATATAGCTCGCATCCCAGTTCTCACCGGAATTGCCGATGATGTTGAGGATGACACCGTCCTTGCCCTTCATCCGCGGATAATAGAGACGCGACAGGGTGATGTAGCCGAACACCTTGAGATCGAAGCCGCGCCGCCAGGCGGCGTCGTCGAGGATCTCCAACGAACCGGCCGGGATATCGCCGGCATTGTTGATCAGAATGTCGATGTCGCCGACCCCCGCTGCGAGTTTCTCCATCGCTTCCGTCGTCGAGAGGTCGAGCGAGTGGATTTTCACCTTCACGCCATGGCGGGCTTCGAGGTCTTGCTTGGCCGTCAGCATTGCCTCGCCGTTGCGGGCAGCCAGATGCAGATGACATCCTTCGGCGGCAAACACCTCGGCCACCGCAAGCCCGATGCCCTTCGACGCGCCAGTAATCAAAGCCGTCTTGTTTGTCAGCTCAAGTTCCACACCAAATCTCCAGGACGCAAATCGGATATACAAATCTAAGCAATTTGCATACCAAGAGACCGGGGCGGTCATTTGAAGGCTGCGAGAAAGTCCAGGAGGTTGTCGCCAAGCAGATTGACGTGGTCGCGCATGGTGCTGTGAGCCCGCTCCGGATCATGGGCCAGGATCGCCTGCATGATCGCCTCGTGCTCGCGCACGGTGTCGGCGATCCTATTTGGCATCCACGTGACCCGACGGCGATAGGCCGCTACCTGGTTGCGCAGCTTTCGCGTCTGATCGGCCAGAAAGGCATTGCGCGAGGCTTCATAGATCGCCTCATGGAACTCCTGATTGACGTCGTAAAATACGTCGATGTCGCCGGTTTCACCGGCAGCCACAAGCCGCTGATGAATCTCTGATATTTGATTCCCCCAGACCAGCGACACGCGCCGTGCGGCAAGCCGCGCGCACAACCCCTCGAGCTCGGCCATCACCTGGAACATCTCGATCAGCGCCTCGGCCTTGATGGCACGCACGGTCGCGCCCTGGCGCCCGCGCAACTCGACCAGATTGTTGGCGGCCATCAGCCGGAACGCCTCCCGCACCGGCGTCCGCGAAACGCCGAAGCGCTGCGCGATCTCCTGTTCATCGAGCCGACTGCCCGGTTCGAGGTGACCGGCTGCGATCGCTCCTTCGAGCTGCTGGCGCAGGCTCTCCGCCAGCGTCACGCCAGGGATCTGAGCGACGGAACCGTGCCCGTTTTTCGCACGCTTGCCCGCGTTCTGTGCACCAAGAACCGTCATTTTGTTTCTCCTAGGAGACATTGAGTATACAAGATGGCACAGATTATTCCAATCAGATGCCCAAATTCACCTGAAGACACCAGCGACTCAGCCAGATTAGACGCCAAAGCCCGGCAAATTTCATGCCCAATCGATCGAAAACGGCTCTGGCACACGAGTTGCTAAGAAAAGTTGGAGCGGCCCATCTGCGTATGCGTGAGATGGCCATCATTATACAAAGGGCCCTCCGTGCAGGCTGCGATTCAAACGAAAGACATGCCCATCGCCGGATCGCCGGAGGCCACGGCGAAGCTGTCGCCGCTGCTCGAACTGCGCGCGCTGACCAAGACCTACGGCCAGGTGACAGCGTTGGCGGGCCTCGAGGCGAGCGTCGCCCCCGGCGAATTCGTAAGCGTGGTCGGCCCCAGCGGCTGCGGCAAGAGCACGCTCTTCAATATCGTCGCAGGTCTCGAGGAGCCGAACGCTGGCGGCATCCTGCGCTTTGAAGGCAATAGCTGCCATGCGGCCGACCTGCTCGGTCGCGTCTCCTTCATGCCGCAGCGCGATCTCCTGCTGCCCTGGCGCAATGTCGTGGACAACGCCATCCTTGCGCTCGAGGTCGAGGGCATGCCGCGCGCGCAGGCCCGCGCCAAGGCGCTCAAGATGCTGCCGGAGTTCGGCCTCACCGGTTTCGAGAAACAGTATCCGCATCAATTGTCCGGCGGCATGCGTCAGCGCGTGGCGCTGATGCGCACCTTCCTGTTCGAGCGCGACCTGATGCTGCTTGATGAACCGTTCGGTGCGCTCGACGCGCTGACGCGCGCGATGATGCAGCGCTGGCTGCTCGACATCTGGCAAAAATACCGGCGCACCATTCTCTTCATCACCCATGATGTCGAGGAGGCGATCTTCCTCGGCGATCGCGTGCTTGTGATGACCGCCCGCCCCGGCTCCGTGAAGCTCGAACAGGCCGTCGATCTGCCGCGCCCGCGCCGGCCCGAGATCGTCACCGCCCCCGAATTCGTCCACCTCAAGCGCACCCTGCTCGATGCCATCGAGGAGGAGAGCATGAAGTCCTTCCAGTCCGCGGTTGCCCAGGAGAAGGCCACGTGAACGTGAAATCAATCAGCCAACCGCCCTCTCCCGCGGCGCGCGGGATCGATCCCGCCGAATGGGAGGCCCGCGTCAAGCTCGCAGCCTGCTATCGCATGGTCGCCAGGCTCGGCATGGATGACCTGATCTACAACCACATTTCGGCGCGCGTGCCAGGGCATGAAGACCAGTTCCTCATCAACCCCTACGGCCTCCTGTTCGACGAGATCACCGCGTCGACCCTCGTGAAGATCAACACCAAAGGCAACAAACTCGACGACACGCCACACAGCGTCAATGTCGCCGCCTTCGTCATCCATGCCGCGATCCATACGTCGAACCACGACGCCGCCTGCGTGCTGCACACCCATTCCGACGCCAGCGTCGCGGTCTCCGGCCAGGAGAAGGGATTGCTGCCGCTCAGCCAGTTCGCGATGCGCTTCTATGACCGCCAAGCCTTCCACGATTACGAGGGCGTCGCCATCGATCTCGACGAACAGACCCGGCTGGTGCGCGACCTCGGGTCGCACAAGGTCATGCTGATGCGCAATCACGGCATCCTGACCGTCGGCCGTACGCCGGGCGAGGCCTTCATGCTGCTGTATTATTTCGAACGCGCCGCGCGAATTCAGCTGCAGATGCAGGCGGCGGCCGCCGCTGGCGCGGCGCTGGTGATGCCACCGCACGAAATTTGCGAGAAGGCCGCGCGGCAGTTCTGGGAATTGCAGGGCGACATCCTCGTTCCCGGCGAGCGCGAATGGCCGGCGCTGATGCGCCAGCTCGACCGCACCGATCCGTCCTATCGCAATTGATCCTCATACCGACGTCCAGGAGCCTGAACATGTATAAGCCGATGTTGAGCCGACGCCGCGCCCTCGCCGCCCTTGCAGCCGTCGCGCTGACGGCCGGCTCCGTGACGATAGCGGCTCCCGCCGCGGCCGACACCCTCACCAAGGCGAGCCTTCGTCTGAAATGGCTGCCGCAGGCGCAGTTCGCCGGCTTCTACGTCGCGCTAGCAAAAGGCTACTACAAGGCCGAGGGCATCGATCTCGCGATCAATCCGGGAGGCCCCAATCTGCTGACTGAAAATCTGGTCGCGACCGGCGCCGATACGTTCGGCCTGTCCGGCGGTACCGACAGCGTGTTCGCAGCGCGCGACAAGAGCCTGCCGATCATCTGCATCGGCGTTTCGCATCAGATCACGCCGTTCGTCTTCGTCACCCGCAAGGACGGACCGGTAAAGAAACTGCAGGACTTCAAGGGCAAGACCGTCACGACCTGGTTCACCGGTGCCAACCACGTGCTGAATGGCATGCTTGCCAAGGAGGGCATCAAGGCCGACGAGTTGAAGATTCAGCCGCAGCAGGTCTCGGTGACACCGTTCGTCGACGGCAGTGTCGACGTCATCACGGCGACTTACTACAACGAGTTCTACACGATCCAGTCGCGCATGCCGAAGGACAGCCTGAAGACCTTCGTCGCCGAAGACTATGGCATTACCTTTCCCCGCGATACGCTGATCGTCGCGGAGACAACCGTCAAGGAAAAGCCCGACCTCGTCAAATCGTTCCTGCGCGCCTCGCTCAAGGGCTGGAAGGAGGCCTTCGCCGATCCGAAAGGCGCCATCGACGCCGTGATGGCCGTTGCTCCGACACTCGATCGCGCACACCAGGAGTTCATGCTCACGGAAGTGAAGCGTCTGATGACGGCAGGCAAGGCGGCACAAAACGGCCTGTTCTGGATCGACGCCGACGCCGTCAAGACCGCCCACGACTTCTTCCTGAAATACGGCGTGATCTCCAAGCCGCTCGATCTTGCCATAGCCTACGACGCCAGATTCATCGAAAGCGTGCCGCCCGCTGAACGGAAGCTATAGGCGTGGGCGCGACGGCATCGCTCGTCAAAGACAGGCCGGCCAAGGGCTTACGACCAGCCGGCTGGCCTGCCTGGTTGCGGAAGACGGCACGCCTGCTGTTCGGCCTCGCCGTCACCGCCCTGATCTGGGAAAGCGCGGTGCTGCTCTTCGCCATCAGGCCTGTCTACCTGCCGCGCCTGAGCACGATCCTGATGGCGATCGCGGCGACGCCCGGCGCCTATGTCAATGGCTTCTTGCGGACGCTTGCCGAAACGCTGATCGGATTCGTGACGGGCAGCGCCTTCGGCGTGCTCACTGGCATCGCCTTCTTCCGCGTGCGCGCGCTTCGTGAGATGATCTTCCCGATCTTCGTCGTGTCGCAGACCATTCCCGTCATCGCTTTCGGCGCGCTGGTGGTGCTTTGGTTCGGCAACACGCTGCTGGCCAAGGCGGTGATCGCATTCTATCTCACGTTCTTCCCCGTGACGGTCAACACACTGCTCGGCCTCGAAACGGTCGATCCCAAGCAGCTGGCGCTGATGAGGAGCTTTGGCGCCTCGAACGGCCAGCTCCTGCTCCGCCTGCAGCTTCCCACCGCGCTGCCGCAGATCTTCGTGGCGCTGCGGCTCGCTTCGTCTCTTAGCCTTGTCGGCGCGATCGTCGGCGAATGGTTCGGCGACACCACCGGTCTTGGCGTATTGCTGCTGCAGGCCATGTTCACCGAGAACGTCGTCGCAATCTGGGCCGCGCTGCTGGCCGCAGCGCTGCTTGGCACCGGCTTCTATGCCGTCGTCGCTGCGGCCGAACGGCGGCTGGTGTTTTGGAGCGCGGAGCAATGAGCGGTTCGTCCCTTGCCTCTTCTCCACTTGCCGTGCAACGGGGCATCCTCGGCGCGGTCATCCTGGTGGTGTGCTGGGAAGGGCTCGCGCGCGGACTGCATCTGCCGTCCTACGTTCTTCCCGCCGTCAGCGAGATTCTGGCCGGCGTCTGGTCCAAGCGCGCGCTGCTGGGTGAGGCCGCGGGCTACACCGTGCTCGAAGCGCTGGTGGGCTACGGGCTCGGCTGTCTCATCGGCGTCGGCCTTGCGGTCGCCATCACCATGCTGCCGCCGCTCCGCGCCGTAATCCTGCCGGCAGCCACCGCCATCAACTCGGTGCCCGTGGTCGCCTATTCGCCGCTGATCCTGCTCTGGTTCGGCATCGGCATTGCGTCCAAGATGGTGATGGTGGCGATGGCGGTGAGCTTCACCGTCTTCCTGTCAACGCTCGCAGGACTTGATCGCGTCGATCGCCGCGCGATCGATCTTATGCGCAGCTTCGGCGCGGGGCGGCTGAACATCCTGTGGCGCCTGCGCCTGCCGACCGCCCTACCGCTGCTGCTTGCCGGAATGCGCGTCTCTACCGTCCGGAGTGTCATCGTGGCGATCATCACCGAGATGCTCGGAGCCTATGGCGGGCTCGGCTGGGTGATCTACCAGGCCGTGCTGCAGATTGACTTCGTGCAGGTCTGGTCGGCGATCTTCGTCGCTTCGGCGGCGAGCCTGAGTTTCTTCGGCCTGATCGGCTTCCTCGAACGCAAAATCCTGTTTTGGAAGTGATCCGATGAAACGACAGATGCACCTCGGCCTGTTCATCCTAGGGACCGGCAGCCATGTTGCCGGCTGGCGCTATCCAGGCGCGGTGGACAGCTTTCAGGATTTTCGCTCGATTCAAGAGATCGGCCGCATCGCCGAGCGCAGCAAGTTCGACCTGATCTTCATGGGCGACAACCTCTATGCGGACGCCGCCGCCCATCCCTCCTACACGCTGCGGCTGGAACCGCTGACGATGCTGGCCGCGCTCTCGACGTCGACCAGCCATATTGGATTAGGTGCCACCGTTTCCACCACCTACAGCGATCCGTTCACGGTCGCGCGCGTGTTCGCCTCGCTCGATCACATCAGCAACGGCCGCGCCGCGTGGAATGCGGTGACAACGGCAAATCCCGCGACCGCCGCCAATTTCGGCACCACCCATCCCGACCACGCCCGCCGCTACGAGATGGCAAGCGAGTTCCTCGATGTCGTCAAAGGCCTGTGGGACGGCTGGGCGGATGATGCGATCGTCGCCGACCGCGTGAGCGGACTCTACATTGATCCCACCAAGCTGCGACCAATTGACCACGATGGCGCATTTTTCAAGGTGAAAGGACCGCTCAACATCGGCCGCAGTCCGCAGGGCCATCCGGTGGTGCTGCAAGCCGGTGGATCCGAGGCGGGCCAGTCGCTCGCTGCGCGCACGGCCGACATCGTGTTCTCGGTCGTACAAGACATCGACGAAGCCAAGGCCGGCTATGCATCACTCAAGGACCGCCTGCCGGCCTTTGGACGCAAGCCAGAGGACGTTACCGTGCTGCCAGGCGTCATGCCGATCGTTGGTCGCACCGACAAGGAGGCGTTCGAGAAACTCAACGTGCTGCAGAGCTTCATCAGCGGCAGCAACGCGCTTGCCATCCTCTCCGACCGCTTCGGCCGCGACATGTCGGCCTACGATCTGGATGGACCGGTTCCCGACCTCGAGCCGTCGGATAGCTATCACAGCTTCGCCAGCGTCATGCTCGCCAAGGCGCGCCGCGAGAACATGACGCTGCGGGACCTCTACAATCTCACCGCGGCCGCGCGCGGGCATTGGGTGCTGTGCGGCTCGGCCGAGCGGATCGCCGACACTCTGCAGCAATGGTTCGACGAACACGCGGCCGACGGCTTCAACGTGATGCCGCCGTATTTCCACGAAGGGTTTGAGGATTTCGTACAACTTGTGGTGCCGATACTTCAGGAGCGGGGCCTATTTCGCGCCGATTATGACGGGACGACCCTACGCGACCATCTCGGCCTGCCGCGACCAGAGAACCGCAGGTTCTAGACCTGGAGGAAAGATATCAGCTCTGCAGCTCACTGCCCTCGAGGAGACCTCTGATGAGAGATCTTTTGGCGACGGAGGCATGAAGGAGAATGCGATGATTACTCGACGCACTGCCCTCAATAGATGTTTCTTGATCTCCCGGTGCACACATCGTGCACACGCAGCCTTCTAACCAATTGAAAAACTTGAAATCTCGGTCCAATCCATCATGGGCCAACTTAAGCTAATTAGGGCAACGGACAAGCAACGAGGCCCATTGTCGTTCACCTCGCCTGAGACCGAGATCACCTGACGACACTGCCCCCAACTCGGGCTCATACGCTGCGATAACGATCGATAGCAGAAAGATCAGGCACTATTCCAAGCCCAGGCTCTTCGCTCAGCAACACGATGCCTTCGCGCGCGTTCTCGACTGGACCGCAGAACTGAGCGCGCAACGGATTGTCGTTGGCGTCGACTTCGAGCCAGCCATCACCCCCGATGCCGGCAAGGAGATGGGCCGATGCAAGCAAACCGATGCCTCCACCGAGATAATGTGGGCAAAACGTTTTGCCGGCCTTGATGATGTTGCGACCCAAACCTTCGCCAACCGTCAGCCCGCCCCATTTTGCGATATCCGGCTGAACCACACCAAGCACACCCTCGGCCAAGACCTGTTCGAAGCCCAGCCGGCTTGCAATGTTCTCGCCTGCTGCTAAGGGCATTCTCGCGCTTGCGCAGAGCGCCCGCCACTCCGATTGCGGCCGATCGGCGCGGATCGGCTCCTCCAGCCAGCGCAGATTGAATTCGGCAAGCTGCGGCAGCATCTCCAGCGCCTGCGCAACCGACCAGCCCTGATTGGCATCCGCGGCCAGCATGCCCTCGCCGACAATCGCCCGCAGCGACGCCAGATTGGCAAGGTCGGTCTCTGCACCAAATCCGACCTTGAGCTTCAACGCGCGATAGCCACGCTCAAGCGCGGCTTCGGCCGTCTGCACGGCCCCGCCGGGGTTGATGCCGCTGGCATAGACCTTGATCTTGCTGGAGTGACCACCCAAAAGCCGCCACAGCGGCAAGCGTCGGCGGCGCGCGGAGATATCCCACAGCGCGAGATCAATGCCCGAAATCGCCTGCGCGAACGGACCTGGCTCGCCACATTGGAGAGCGAGCACCTCGGTACCCTTCGTCAGGATCTCGAAAGCCTGAGCAGGACCGTCAAACTTGCGCCCAACGAGACTGTGCGCGAGCACTTCGTTGACGAGCCGAGCGCGATGTTCGGCGCCTGGCGCGGGAAAATTCGACCAGGCTTCACCCCATCCCTCGACGCCGTCTTCGTCGACAACGCGAACGAAGACGGCGGGACGGTTGAGCATTTTGCCGAACGAAGTCACCACCGGCATCGCCAGGGGATAGCGATAGCAGAAAGCCTCGATCGAGCGGATGGTGAAGCTGTCAGTCGTCATATTGCGGATCCTGCGACCGCGACCATATCACGGCGAAGCCGCGACCATCTCAGTAAGCGCGCGCGAAGTCACCTTCCTGCTTGATATTAGCGAACACCGGGAATCGCGCCTTCCACGACGTACCCTTGGCCGTGGTCAGCTCGTTGAGCCGTTCCAGCACACCGAGGCCATCCTTGCGGAGGCTTGCCGAAACCGCCGCACGGTCCGGGAAATTCTTCAAGACGGCATCGAGCCAGATGGTGCGGCCGGCGAGGAAGCCTCCAGCGCCCGCGGCGTAGGCGAAGTCGAGGACCCGTTCGAACTTCTCAGGTGCGGCGCCGCCCGACAGCAGCACCCAGGGAATGTTGCGCGCGCGGCAGATATCGCCGATCGCATCGAACTCCTTCTGAGCGGCCCTCGCTTCGGTGCTGCCGTCGCGGGCCGGCAGGCCGTTGGCCGCGAGCGGGCTCTCCAGCTTGAGGAGATCGACGCAATATTCCGGCTTGGCAAACTCGCGCACGCTGTCGATGACGAGACCCGGGAGTTTGCCGGGCGATTCCACGTAATCGGCGGTGTGATTGGCGCTGCCGAGGAACGGATAGACCAGCAGCTCGAGAACGTAGGGAATGTCGTGGCGGGCGCAGTCCTCGCCGATCTCGCGCACGAATCGCTTCTGGTGTTCGTTCACCGCGGGATCGGCATCCGGCCGGTACCAGGCCAGCACCTTGACGGCATCGCCGCCCATGGCGCGGATCTTCTCCACGCTCCAATTGGTGATCGCGCGAGACTTGCGGCCGCCTGCGGTTTCCTCGACGCGGTGCTCTTCCAGCGTCATGATCAGGCCGCAGCGCGGTGGCAGCAGATCGATCGCAGCGGGTACCGCGAAGTTCGGATCGAACAGCATTGAGCTGCAGTGCGGCGCGAGGTTCTCGACGAGGAGGCGCTTGGCCGCCGTAACATCGGAATACTCGACCTGCTCCCGCGTGATGCCTTTTGCTTTGGCAATGGCATCGAACAGCGGCGGCCGCTGATCCAGCGCGACCATGCGAAAGTGGCCATCCGCGTCAGCGAGCCTTGCCAGGCCGCGGTTCTTTCCAATCGTTCTCATGGCTTCGTCCTCATGAATACAAGACACTCGTTGATGGTGGGGATTCCGTTGCGACCGCCGGCGTGGCGGCATTTCATCGCGGCCGTGGCGGCTGAAAATGCCATGGCGGCGCGCACGTCGAGACCGGCGCCGATCGCCAGCGCATAGGCGCCGTGGAAGACGTCGCCGGCACCGGTGGTGTCCACGACGTCGACGGCATAGGTGGCCTGCCGGTGCAGGTCGCCGTTTTCGTACCAGCTCACGCCTCCCTCGCCGCGCGTGACGGCGATGACGCGGCAGCCGAAGCGCGCGAGCGTGGCGAGGGATTCATCTCTGGCCGAACCGGCAAAGGACGAGAGCGCGGGCTCGGAGAAGATTGCGTGGTCGGTCAAAGGCAGCAGCCGCTCGAACACCTCGGCATCGGCGACGTCGCCGTCGAGCACCGTGGCAATGCCGCGTGCCCGAGCCTCACGGAACAGCGTCGCGGCCCCCTCGACCCAGCGCGGATCGGCCAGCACGGACGATGCGCGCGCGACGGCTTCGAGCGGAAGCCAGTCTGCGGCTTCCGGATACAGCCCACGGAAATTGACGATCTGCCGTTCGCCGGAGCTGTCGACCATGATTCCGGAAACGGACGAGCGGCCGTCGTCAAACAGCCGGAGATTCTCGACATCGACGCCTTCAGAGACGAAGGCCGATTTCATCTCGTGGCCGGCGACGTCATTCCCTGCCCGCCCCCAGAAAGCGACAGATGCGCCGAGCTTTGCCACTGCCACGCTCGCATTGGCGGCCATACCGCCGCCAAGCGTGCCGTACTCGACAGCCTTGATCTTCTCGCTTCCACCAGCGAACGGCCGATCGACGCGCCAGACTTGATCGAGTGCCGACAGGCCAAGGCAGATCACGTGCACGGGCCTGGCCTTGGACGCCACGTCCGCCAGCGCAGAGAGATCTCCGATGTTGACCGGCGCGCTCACCGCAAGACCTGCCCATTGGCGGCATCGAACAAATGCGTCTTGCCTGGCTGCGGGCGCAGCGTCACGCGATCGCCGACCTTCGGCCGCAGCGACGGATCGACCCGCGCAATGACGGAGATGCCGGCGAGATCGAAATGGATCAGCGTATCCGAGCCGAGCGGCTCGACCAGCTTGATGGTGATGGCAATGCCATCGGTGGCGTCCGATGCCACGACGAAATGCTCTGGCCGAATGCCGAGCACGGCGTTGCCGGCCTGACGCAGACGACCCGCGGTCTCGCCATCGAGCGGCACCGCCGCCGCGCCACCTTGCAAAAGGACCGCGCTCTCGTCGCGCCATTCGACCGCTAAGAAATTCATGGCGGGCGAGCCGATGAAGCCGGCAACAAACTGGTTGGCGGGCCGCTCGTACACCGTCTCCGGCGTGTCGTATTGCTGGATGGTGCCGCTCTGGAGCACCACGATTCGGTCGGCCATGGTCATGGCCTCAATCTGGTCATGGGTCACGAAGACCATGGTGGTCTTCAGCTCCTGCGACAGCGCCTTGATCTCCGCGCGCACCTGCCCGCGCAGCTTTGCGTCGAGATTGGACAGCGGCTCGTCGAACAGGAACGCCTTGGGATTGCGCACGATGGCGCGGCCCATGGCGACGCGCTGGCGCTGCCCGCCGGACAGCTCCTTCGGCTTTCGATCGAGATAGGGTTCGATGTGCAGGAGTGCTGCGGCGCGCTTCACTCGGGCGTCGATCTCCGCCTTTGGCGTTCCGCGCAATTCCAGTGCAAACGACATGTTGTCGTAGACGCGCATGTGCGGATAGAGCGCGTAATCCTGGAACACCATCGCGACGTCCCGCTGGGCGGCCTGCACGCCGTTGACGCGCTTGTCGCCGATATAGAGATCGCCGGACGAAATCGGCTCGAGGCCTGCGATGATGCGCAACAGGGTCGACTTGCCGCAACCGGACGGGCCGACGAACACGACGAATTCATGGTCCGAAATCTCCAGATTGAGATCGGGGATCACGGTGAAATTGCCGTAGCGTTTGGTGAGGTTGCGGATCGAGATCGAGGCCATGATTGCTCAGTCCAGCGCCAGCACAGGCTTGATCAGCTCGCCCTTGGCGAAGCGGGCGAAATTCTCGGGCAGAGCCGCGAGGCCAAACTCGCCATCGACGAGGACGCGGTATTCGTCCTTGTACTTGCGAAGCAGCTCGACATTCGGCTCGAAATCCGAGACCGGGAAATAGAAGGTCCGGATCATGTAAAAGTCCTTGCGGCGGAATACCTTGCCCTCCTCGATGGTCCAGGGCGCGGCGTTTTCGCCGACCAGCACCAGCGCCCCGCGCGGCAGCACTAGCTCGATGCCGAGGTTGCGCGCTGCGTGTGCGCCCGAGCATTCCATGATGAGGGCGAAACGCTTCGAGGTATCGCCGACCGGATGCGCCTTCGCGCCGAAGGATAGCGCGATCTTCAAGCGTGTGGCGTTTGGATCGGCGACATAGATGTCGTTGTAGCCTAGCGCGCGGAGCGCCAGCACGACGCCGAGACCAACTGGTCCTGCGCCCATCACGAGAACCGGCCCGGCCTCGTTTGGCGGCACAACCCGGCTGACGAACCGCACGGCGTGACCTGATGTACCAATGGTGTCGAGCAAGAGCGGCGCGAGGCTGTCCTCGATGTCATCAGGCACCGGCAGCAGGCAGTTCTCCGGCACCGGCACGTATTCGGCATAACCGCCAGGCCTGTTCCAGCCGATCAGGCTGGAGACTTCCAGGCACATCTGGGTGTCGCCGCGCTTGCAGGCCGCGCAGTGTCCGCAGTGCAAGGGGATGTAGACGGCGCAGCGGCGACCATGCAGCTTGTGGCCCGGCTGCTCGACCACGCCAAATATTTCGTGGCCGGCGGTGAACTCGGCACCCTTGTGCCAGAGCTTGAAGTCCGAGCCGCACAACGCGGTGCGCGAGACACGGACCAGCACCTCGCCGGTGCCGACATCGGGCATTGCCACGCGCTCGATGGTGATGCGGTCGTTGCCGCGGAAAACCGCGGCCTGCATGATCGAATTCGGACGAGGCGATAAGTTCATCGGATACCTTAGCCTTTCACCGCGCCGAGCGTCAGTCCCGACACCAGCCAGCGCTGAACCAGGGCCGCCAGCACCAGAGGCGGCAACGCGATCAGCGTCGCAGCCGCCATGAGTGCGCCCCATTGCGTCGAGCCTTCGCCGATGAAGTTGAAGGCCGCCGCAATCAGCGTCTTGGTGTCGCCATTGGAGAGCACCAGCGCAAACAGGAAGTAGTTCCACGAAAAGACGAAGGCGAGGATCGCCGACACGGCGACGCCGGATGCCACGAGCGGCAGCGCGATGCGCCAGAGGATGCGCGCGACGCTGCATCCGTCGACCTGCGCCGCCTCGAACACACTGCGCGGAATGGCGTCGAAGGACGGCAGCAAAACCCAGATCACGATCGGAAGCGTGATCACCGCATGGCTCAGGATCAGCGCGGTGTAGGAGCCGATCATGCCGATTTGCCGGAACATGACGTACCACGGCAGCAGGAATAGCGTGCCGGGCGCCATGCGCGCCGCCAGCGTCAGGATCGCAGGCCACGTGATCCGCGTCCAGGAGACAGCGAAGGCAGCAGGAATTCCGAACAGCAAGCCCAGTGCGGTCGAGCCGACCGTGACAATAAGGCTGTTGAGCGCATAGCTCAGGAACGGCGTGGTCCTGGTCAGCTCGGCGTAGTTCGCCAGCGTCGGGGAGAAGACCAGCGTCGGCGGATAGGCGGTAACCTCGAAGGACGGCTTGAACGAGGACAGCACCATCCAGACCGTCGGCGCCATGATCAGCGCGCCGGCGATCACGAGTTGCACCGTGTTGAGCCAGCGGATCCAGCGATCGGTATTGACGGCATCGTTCATGACATCACCACGCCACTGCGCCGCGCAGGCGGTTGAAGGCGAGCACGGCGCCGAACACGATCGCCGTCAGCGTCAGCATCAGCGCGCTGGCGTAGCCGATGTTGAAGAATTCGAATCCGACCCGGAACCCATAGATGTTGAGCGTGTTCGAGGCATTGCCCGGGCCGCCCTGGGTGGTGATGTAGATGATGTCGAAGAAGCGCAGGAGATCGACGCTGCGCAGGATCGCGGCGGTGACGATCGTCGGCAGCAGCAGCGGCAGGGTGATGCGCTGAAAGGTCTTGAAGGGGGATGCGCCGTCGATCTGCGCGGCCTCGTAAACGCTCGGAGGCAGCGACTGCAGCCCGCCCAGCACGATCAGGGCGACGTAGGGCGTCCACTGCCAGCTGTCGATCAGTGCCACGGTCGGAATGACCCAGACCGGCGAAGCCAGCCAATCCGACGGCGGCAGGCCGAACGACTGCAGGATATAATTGGCGGCGCCGAGCGACGGATCGAGGATCACCAGCCACATCATGCCAGCCACGACAGGCGGCATCATGAACGGCGAGATGAACAGCGAGCGCACGACGCCCGGCAGGCGTTTGGCGTGGAATAGCACCAGCGCCAGCCAGACGCCGAACACAAGTTGCAGCACCAGCGACAGCACGAACAGCGCGATGGTGATCCACAGCCCGTGCCAGAATTCGTAGTCGGAGATCAGCTTCGAATAATTGGCGAGCCCCGCGAACGACTGCTTGCCGGTCGAGGAAAAGGTCTGGAATCCGAGCCAGATCGTATAGACGACCGGAAACGCTATCATCGCGACCGTAAAGATCACGGCCGGCGCCGACAGCACTGCCATCTCCAGCTTCTGCCGGTCCTGCGTGAGTGTCGCAGCCGTGTCAGACATGTGTTCCTGTCCTCGATCGAGTTAGGTGCCGGCCGGCGCGAAGCCAGCTGGCACCGGGCGGTCAGTTCAGCGCGATCAGCGCGTCCAGCGCCTTGTCGGCATCCGCGCAAGCTTGATCGACGGTCTTTTGCTTCAGGATCAAATCCTGCACCGCCTGCCCAATGAACTCGCGCGATTGCGGATTGGCGACGATGGGGTAGCCGACTTCGGACGAGCCCTTGGTGGCGAGCACGTCGAGCGCAGCTTGCCATTCCTTGCGGACCGGCTCCTCGTCGATCCACTTGCGATATTCGGGATCGTTCGCGACGGACGGACGCGGCGGCGCAATGCCCTGGAGCGCCATCTTCTTCTGCACCTCGGGGCTGGTCGCCCACTGCACGAAGTACCAGGCCGCATCCGGCTGCTTGCTGTGCGAGGACACCGCCATGCCCCAGCCGATCGTGGTCGGCACCTGGCCGGCCTCGCCCGCAGGGAACGGCAGCAGGCCGGTGTCCTTCAGGCGCGCGCCGCCTTCCATCACCGTGCGCAGCTCATTGGACGATTCGAACGCCATCGCGGCGCGGCCGCTGCGATAGAGCGCGGAGATCTGCTGGAAGCTGTAATTGACGACGCCCGGCGGACCGAAATCGCGCAGCAGCCGGCTATAGGTGTCGAGCGCTTCCTTGCCCTTGGCCGAGCAAAGGTTCGACTTGCCGTTGGCGATGTACGTGCCGCCGACATTGTGCAGCATGTTGCTGAAGGTGTAGGCGACCGCGGGCTTGAGGCCGCGCGAGACAAACGGCGTCACGGAGCTGTCGCAAGCCTTGATCTTTTCGGCGGCGGCTTCGACGTCCTTGATGGTCTTCGGCACCTCGAGGCCGCACTTCTTGAAGATGTCGGTGCGGTAATAGAAAATCGGGCCTTCGAGGTTCATCGGCATGCTGGTCAGCTTGCCGCCGAAGGTCGCAGCCTTCAGCAGCGCCTGGCTCAGCCCGGCCGGGTCGTATTCCTTGGCGACCTCGTTCTTGGCCATCGCCGTGAGATCGCCGTACCAGCCGGCGGCGGCGAACTGCTCGCCTTCACGCGAGGGCAGCGTCATGAACACGTCCACTTCATCGCTGTTGGCGTTCATGACCGTGACCAGACGCTGGCGCATCTGCTGTTCCTGATAGCCGTCGACCTTGAGGGTCATGCCGGTCAGCTTCTCGAAATCGGCCTTGTAGGTCAGCAGCGCCTGCGAGACCGGATTGTTGTTGGCGAGAAAAGTGACGGTCTTGCCCTTGAACTTCATCCAGTCGAAATCGGCGGCATGCGCCTGTGCGCTGACGGCAATCGCGAGAACGGGCAACGCGACATGCGTCGCGAGCATCCTGGCCTTCATCGAACTCTCCTCCCGGCTGGCCGCCTTAAGCTGGCGGACCATTTTGAACGTGTTTAGGCACTACTTGAAAACGGTTACAAAATAGACCTCGGGGCCGTTGTGTCAAGCGATGGACAAGTCGCAAAATCTGCAGCAAATTCGCGACATCGTCGCTACTAGACGGTTTGCGGCGCAAGATGTAACGTTACATTCATGGGACTGACTAACGCCAAGTCTATGAAACAAGGTATCCGCGCCGTGGCGGCACGCGCCGGCGTTTCTACCGCATCGGTCTCGCGCGCCCTCAACAATCCCGATGCGGTTAGTCCGTCCCTGCGTGCGCGCATCGAACAAGCCATCGACGCGATCGGCTACATCCCGCATGCACCGGCGCGCATCCTGTCGTCACGTCGCTCGCGCACCCTCGGCGCGATCGTGCCGACAATCGACAACACGATGTTCGCGCGCGGCATTGCCTCGCTCCAGCAATATCTCTCCTCGGTCGGGTACATGCTGTTCCTCACCACAAGCGGCTACGATCTCGACGTCGAATTGCAGCAGGCCCGCAATCTGATCAGCCGCGGTGTCGACGGCCTGGTGCTGCGCGGCGACTGCCATCACGACGGCTTGCGAAAACTGCTCGCCGACAATGCGGTGCCCTTCATCAATGTCGGCATCTACCAGCCTGATCGGCCCTACCCCTGCGTCGGCACCGACAACGATGCCGCCGCCTATCGCGCCGCCGCGCATGTCATCGAGCTCGGCCATCGCCGCATCGGGATCGTCTCGGCGCTCCAGCGCAACAACGACCGCGCCAGCGCCCGCGTCGCCGGCTTTCGTCGCGCGCTTGCCGAGAACGGCATCGAGCTTCCGCCGCAATGGCATGTCGAGGTGCCTTATACGCTGGACGACGCGCGCGAGGCGGCGCGTTATCTTCTCAATCTCAAGGACCGTCCCACAGCCGTGGTTTGCGGCAACGACGTCATCGCCTATGGCGTGCTGCTCGAGGCGGAGCGCGACGGGTTCTCCGTGCCGCGCGATCTATCAGTCGTCGGCTTCGACGACCTCGACTGGAGCCGCCATTTGCGGCCGAGCCTGACCACGATCCACGTTCCGACCGGAGAAACCTGGCAGCGCGCCGGCGAATATCTGGTGCGCAGCCTCGCCGGCGAGCAGACCATCATGCATCGCGAGATCGACTTCTCGCTGGTGGTCCGCGAGTCGACGGCCCCGCCTGCGAAACCCCTGAAGTGAGACCCTGCCCATGAATTCGAATTTCTCTCTCGCGCCCGGCTTTCATGCCGTCGTGGTCGGCGGTGCCGGCGACATCGGCGCTGCGATCAGCAACCAATTTTGCGATCTCGGCGCGACGGTGACCGCAACCGGCGCGAACGAGGCCGATCTCTCGCGCACGTTGCTCAAGCCGCGCACAGGCCTCGCATTGGCAACGCTCGATGTCACCGATGATACCGCCGTCACGGCCCTTGCCAAGAAGCACACGCGCGTCGACGCGCTGGTCAATTGCGCCGGCATTCTCGCGCGCGACAAGGAATTCGAGATCGAGACCTTCATGAGGGTGATCGACGTCAATCTCACAGGCACATTCCGGACCTGCATGGCGTTCCACCCGCTGCTGGCGGAGACCAAGGGTTCGATCGTCAACATCGCCTCGATGAATGCGACATTGGCGCTGCCGCGAATCCCGGCCTATTGCGCCAGCAAGGGCGGCGTCGTGATGCTGACCAAGGCACTGGCCTTGAAATGGGCCGAGGAAGGCATCCGCATCAACGCGGTTGCACCCGGCTACATCGAAACCGCGATTAATGCCGCCGGCCGCACCGATCTTGCGCATTATCAGCGCATCGCCGACCGCACCGCCTTCAAGCGCTGGGGCCAGCCGGAGGACATTGCCGGCGCCGTCGCGTTCCTCTGCATGCCAGCGTCGCAATATGCGACCGGCACCGTCGTTGCCGTGGATGGCGGATTTCTGGCGGGATGAGCCTAAGAGCGAAGTGACTTCCCGCTCGCTGTGACTTTTGATCTTTGCAAATTAGGCCTCCGAACCCGCGTCACTTACCCAGTCGCGTCCCGATCGCATGCCAATTCGACGTGTGAGCAGATGATCCACCATGGGTCGGCCGCTTCAAATTGGCGGAGCGTAGATTTTTCTTGATCTCCCGGTGCACACGTCGTGCACACGCTACCTTCTAACCGCTTGAAAGACTTGAACTCTCGCTCCAATCCCACATGGGGAAGCTTGAGCTAACTAAAGCGCGTTTAATACAGTTTGGACAACAGCGGGATTCATCGCAACAGAAGCCGATCTGACGGAAAGCTGGTCAAGGGAAAATGATCACTATCTTCTTCTTCGACTTCACTGCTTCACGATGATTTTTTGCTCTTTCCGTTATCCCATAATACTCCAAGCTTTCTTTGGCTTCACTTGAGCGACTACTGAACGCGTGGTTGAATGAATCGACGCGGCGCTCTCCCCCTTATTCCATCCATTTCGCGGTCCCCAATCTGGACGTCGAGAAGCAGATTCATAACACGATAGGAAAAGGGCAATGCCGCGGCGTCCGGCCAAAGTTACACAAGCAGAGATTGCTCGCGCGATCCGCGCCGCCAAGGAAGCCGGCGCGAGCGCGGTCATGGTCGATGGAGAGGGCATTATTCGGATCGCGCTGACGGCAAGCGCCGCGCCGATCCAGCCCAAAAGCGAGAGCGACGAGGTTTGGGTGCCATCGGAGGCGTTGCAGCGTTACCTGAAACGCACCGAAAGCGGTTGAAACGCACCTCACGCAATTGATGCGGAGTCACCGCATCGTTAGACTCCAAGCATTGGGCTCCGGAGAAAGCCAATGCTTGAGACAGAAGACCGCGATCCCCGCACGCTTGGGGATCGGCGAATGTATCTCTACTTCAACTATTCCGCCTCCGGCTCGCTGCGCTGGTACGTGAAGGTGAGCCGCAAGGGTCGCCGGATCGGGATCAGTGAGCAATACGGAACACCAGCGTTCGACGCCGCCTACGAAGCGGCTGTCGCAGCGCTCGGAGGAGTAATGCGCATGCGTCGCGTCAGAACCACGGTGAAGCCGGATCAGCCGGAGCGCCGCTATCTGTACGTCGATGTCAGCCAGCGCGGCCAAGTGCGCTACTACGTCCAATTTCGCAACAAGTTACCGAAGATCCGGATCAACTCCGAATTTGGCACACCTGAGTTCGACGCCGAGGTTGACGCTGCGATCACCACGCAGATCGCGCTCTATGGTGGTGATTGCGACTACATCAATGCGCAGAAACAGCGCAATGAGCCCAGCCCGGCCCAGCCCACCACACCGCCGAAGCCCGGCACGCTACGCTGGTACTGGAACGGCTACAAGCAGAGCGACCACTGGCTCGGAGATCTCAGCGTCGGCCTTGAGGGCCTGGCGGAGTCGACTCGCCTCCAGCGCACCGGGCTGATCGAGAGCCTGTTACCGGAGAATGGAGAGAAGCCGTTTGCGGTGCTGACGCGTAAGGTTATCAAGGCGGAAATGAAGGCGCGCACGCCGTCTCAGGCGGGCAACCTACTGTCGGCGCTGCGCGGTATGATCCGGTGGATGATCGACGAGGGCCACCTCGACGAAGATGACAATCCGACGATCGGCATTCGCTCAGGTAAAGCGAAGGCATCACGCGAGAGCGGCGGGTTCGTGCCGTGGACCGAGCACGATATGGCGACGTACCGGGCGAAATGGCCGCTCGGCACCGAGGCGCGATTGATGTTCGATATACTACATTACACCTTCCTACGGCTTGGGGACGCGCATCGTTTCGGGCCGCCGCACCTACGCCAGATCGTGCGCAAGATGGCCGTGCAGATCGCGACCGAGAAAAGCCAGGGCAACACCACCGTCACGGTGCCGATGCACCCCGAGTTTGCGGAAAGTCTGCGGGCGGCCCGCGGCGCCGAAATCATCGGCGCGGACGTGTTCACCGGCAAGATGGTCAACGGCCGCGTGCTGCCGATGAACAAGAAGGCGTGGGCGGCGAAGTTTAAGAAGTACGCCGTCCTGGCGGGCGTGAACGAGTCGAAGAAGAGCTGCCATGGCGTGCGAAAAGCCCGCGCGGAAGTCGCGGCTTACGCCGACTGCACCGAAAGCCAGATGATGGCAATGTTCGGCTGGACCGACCCGAAAATGCCGGCGCACTACATCGCCCAGGCGAATCGGGAGAGGCTCGGCATGACCGGGATGGACAAGATCGTAGCGTTCGATCAGAGCCAGTCCTTCGATGATTTCGTGCCGTTGCCCGAGTCGAACAGCGCGGGAACGCCACGCGGGAACAGAGTGGTAACATTCCCGGGTAACATCCGCAAAAAAATCTAATGATTTCAATGCCAAACGTGGGTTTATGGTGCGCTCGGAGGGACTCGAACCCCCACGATTTTACTCACTGCCACCTCAAGGCAGCGCGTCTACCAATTCCGCCACGAGCGCTTGGGATACCGGCTGAAGGACTGGCGTCCGCCGGATCAACGGCGCCGATGTAACAAATCAGGGATGGGGGGACAAGGCAGTTTTGCGATCGAATAACTACCTGACATCAGGGGATTTCGGCAGCATTTGCTTGACTTCGACCGCGATACGGTTGCGGTCCACCAGCACCACGCCGGAAGCCACCGGAAGGTTGTTGGCGAGGATCTTGACCTCGTCCGCCTCGGTGGCGTCCAGTTCGATGATGGCGCCGCGGGACAGCCGCATCACCTGGTGGATGGGCATGGTCGTGGTGCCGAGCACCACCATGAGATCGACGCTGACTTTATCGAGGGTCGCCACTTATGAACCGCCAGACGGGGACTAGATTGAGCTGGTTCCACCTGACCACGTTATGGTTAGCCAATGGTTAATGACCGCCAAAGCCTTGATTTGACGACGTTCGCGCGGGCCCAGGGCGGCGGCGAGGTCGATTGGCGAATCTCGGCAGGTCCCGTCCCCTACCCCGACGCCGTGGCCGAGATGGAATCACGCGCGGCCGATATCGCCGATCAAAGGGCAGCCGAACTGGTCTGGCTGCTGGAGCATCCCCCGCTCTACACCTCGGGCACCAGCGGCAAACAAGGCGACCTGCTCGACCCGCGTTTTCCCTTATTCACCACCGGCCGCGGCGGGCAGGTCACCTATCACGGCCCCGGCCAGCGGGTGGCCTATGTGATGCTCGACCTGAAGCGGCGGCGGCCGGATGTGCGCGCCTATGTGGCGGGCCTCGAAGAATGGATCATCCGCACCCTCGACGCCTTCAACGTGCGCGGCGAACGGCGCGAGGACCGCGTCGGCGTCTGGGTCAGGCGGCCCGACAAGGGCGCAGGCTACGAGGACAAGATCGCAGCCATCGGCGTCCGCCTGCGGCGCTGGGTGTCGTTCCACGGCATCGCCATCAATGTCGAGCCGGAGCTTTCGCATTTTTCCGCGATCGTGCCCTGCGGCGTCGTCGATCCCCGTTACGGCGTCACCTCGCTGGTGGATCTCGGCCTGCCCGTGACGATGGAAGACGTCGACGTCGCGCTGCGGCGGGCGTTTGAAGATGTGTTCGGCGCCACCTGCGCGCGCTTGCCCGAGGCAACCGCCTGAGACGTCCCCCCGCCCTGAGGTCTTCCACTTCCGCGAGCGGAGCCACATATCCAGAATCAGCGGTGTACAGAGGAGGTCGCGATGACGACGCAAAGACTTCCCTTCGAAAACCGGTGGACCAACAACGCGAATGCCCTGCAATGGAATTGCGAGCTTGACCATCTGGGCGTGGCGAACGTGCGGGCCATGTTCGTGGATCACGAAACCCGGCATCCCAACCGGCGCAACGTCGTGCAGGACGTTCCGACCGGCTTTGTCCGGGACTGGCTGGCGTTCCAGGACCGGCGTGCGGCGCGGCAACAACTACTTTGGCGCGCAACCGTGATTGCGCTCTCGGGCGTCGCCGCGACGGCGGCCGTGCTGGGCGTACTAAGGGCGTGACACGCGCTTCCCGATGAAGTTCACGCCGCAGCCTTCTGCGGCGCCACCTCCAGCTTGCCCGCGATGTAGCGGCGCTCCTGGGTGAGGCCGCCGAAGCCGTAGGCGTCGCCCTTGACCTCGTCGACATGGGCGTAGCTTTCCTCGTGCAGCGGTCCGAGCAGTTCGCCCATGCGCTGGAACAGCGCGGCGAGATAGGCCGCCTTCTCGTCCTTGGTGTTGGTGCCCTCGCTGACATGAACGTCGAGCCAGAAGCTGGCTAGGCTCTGCTCGGCGAGCGACTTTCCGCCGGCGAACCAGTCGGCGGCATCGACCGACTTCACGATGATGGCGGTGACCTTGGGGTCCTTGCGCAGGATGCGCGCAGTGAGATCGCTGACGGCGGATGCAATTTCTGCCTTCAGCGACGGCGCCTTGCGGACGCTGGAATAGGTGACGGTGATAAGCGGCATGGTCGTTCTCCTTCGATGGGGCGCGCTGGCATCGCGCTGCCATTGATCTAGACCCGGGCCCATCATTTTGGTATCTTATCTCTGTTCATAACAGTGATAACGATTATTGATGATGGCATGAGTACGCTGGATATCGATACGGTGCAGGCGCTTCTCCTGGTCGCCGAACTGCAGAGCTTTACCCGCGCCGCCGAAGCGCTGGGCACGACGCAGGCATCCGTCAGCATGAAGCTGCAGCGGCTGGAGCGCGTGCTCGGCAAGCGGCTGGTCGAGCGCTCGCCGCGGGCGGTCGCGCTGACCGCCGCCGGCTCGGCGTTCGTGCCCAACGCCCGCGCGCTGATGGAAGCCCATGATCGGGCGCTGTCGGGCGAGACGCCCGCGCGCCAGCAATTGTCGCTCGGGATCTCCGATCACGCTGCGGGACCGGAGCTGGTGCCGATGCTCGAACGGCTGCATGCGCTGTCGTCGCAACTGGCGCTGTCCGTGACGATCGGCTTTTCGCGCGAGATGCTGGACGCCTACGATGCCGGCGAACTCGATGCCGTGGTGGTGCGGCAGGAAGGCAGCCGCCGCGGCGGCGAGAAGCTGACCGTGGATGAGTTCGGCTGGTTCGCCGCCAAACGCCTCGGCTGGCGCCGCGGCGAGGCGCTGCCGCTGGCCGTGCTGGCGCCGCCCTGCGGCGTGCGCGCGCTTGCCATCCGCGCTCTCGACAAGGCCGGCATTGCCTGGAGCGAGCGCTTTGTCGGCGGCGGCGTCACCGCCGTGGTCGCCGCCGCGACGGCCGGCTTGGCAGTCGCGCCGCTCGCCCGGCGGATCGCGCCGCCGGGCCTTGTCGATATCGGGCCGGCCGGAGCCCTGCCGCGGCTTGCTTCCTCGAAGGTGATGCTGCACTCGAAGGTCAGCGACCCCGCCAAGCTCAGGGCATTGCGGACGCTGGCGGCGACGTTCAGAAGCGTGGTTGGCTCGGCGTAATGAACCGTCTCGTTAAAAAGACTATTTTTCGGGAACCAATTGGCGCCTTGTGCGTTTGCGCCACTTAAATGGGCAGTCGGATGGTCAGGAAAGATCAGCAACAGCAAAGGGATCTATACGAATCCGAACGCAATTTTCGTCTACTGGTTGAAGGTGTCGTCGACTACGCGCTCTACATGCTGGATCCGGACGGCGTGGTGACGAGCTGGAATATCGGCGGCCAGCGGATCAAGGGCTACGCGCCCGGCGAAATCATCGGGCAGCACTTTTCCCGCTTCTATACCGAAGCCGACCGCGCCAATGACAAGCCGCTCCGCGCCCTGCGCATTGCCCGTGAACAGGGCCGCTACGAGGAGGAAGGCTGGCGCGTCCGCAAGGACGGCACCTTCTTCTGGGCCAGCGTCATCATCGACCCCATCTACGAGGACGGCAATCTCGTCGGCTTCGCCAAGATCACCCGGGACATTACCGAGCGCCGCGAGGCCCAGCTCAAGCTCGAACAGGTGCACCAGCAGCTGGCGGAATCGCAGAAGCTCGACGCACTCGGCCAGCTGACCGGCGGCGTGGCGCATGATTTCAACAATCTCCTGATGATCATCAGCGGCAGTCTTCACACGCTGAGGAAAGCGGTTGGCGACGATCCAAGGGGCCAGCGCGCGCTGTCGGCGATCGATGGGGCGGCCAAGCGTGGCGCCTCCCTCACCAGCCAGTTGCTGACATTCGCGCGGCGGCAAAGCGTCAACCCGCAGGTCGTCGATGTCGCCGAACGCGTCGATGCGGTGCGCGAAGTACTCGATACCGCCGTCGGCAGCGCGGTGACGCTGCAATTCGACGTCGATCCGGGCGTCTGGCCGGTCATGGTCGACGTCGCCGAGTTCGAGACGGCGCTGGTCAATCTCGTCATCAACGCGCGCGACGCCTTGGCCGGCGGCGGCCTCATCACGATATCGGCGCGTAACGTTGCGCCCGACGACGAGGCTGGCACCGGCGGCCATGTGGCGATCTCGGTGCAGGACACCGGCGCCGGCATCGCACCTGATATCCTCAGCAAGATATTCGATCCCTTCTTCACCACCAAACCGATCGGCAAGGGCACCGGTCTCGGACTGTCTCAGGTTCATGGCTTCGCGCATCAGGCGGGCGGAACGGTCAAGGTGGCGAGCGAACTCGGCAAGGGCAGCAGGATCACGATCCTGCTGCCACGCAAGGAAGCCGCGCCCGCGGCAAAAGAAGTCAGGGTGGCCGACGCTGGCGGAAGCGGCACCGTCCTGCTGGTCGAGGACAATCCGGAAGTCGCAACGGTCAGCGCCGGCTTGCTCGAACAGCTCGGCTACACCGTCCGCCGGGTGGCGAATGCCGAAGCGGCCTTGCGCGAACTCGAGCTTGACGGAATAGACCTCGTCTTCTCCGACATCGTGATGCCCGGCAAAATGGATGGTCTCGGGCTTGCGCGCCACCTGAAGGCTGTCAGGCCCGGACTGCCTATCCTGCTCGCCAGCGGCTACAGCGACGCCGCGCTGAACGTGCGCGGCGATTTCCCCATCCTGCGCAAGCCCTACGAAATCCACGAACTCAGCCAGGCAATCGCGAAACTGTCGCGGTGACGGGGCTAGCCCGGCTCGCGGCCGGCGCGCTCGCTCTCCTCACAAGATCGCCTCGAACGCGCTGCGCAGCGTTTCGTGCCGGAACACAAAGCCGTTGCTGAGCGCCTTGTTCGGCAGCACGCGTTGGCCGCCCAGCAGCAATTCATCGGCAAAGTCGCCGCCGACACGGCGCAGCAACCCGCCGGGAATGCGGAATACCGCCGGCCGGTGCAGCCGGCGGCCCAATTCCTCGGTGAACTTCGTATTGGTCACGGGGATCGGTGCAGTGGCGTTGATCGGCCCGGCAAGTTCGGGCTTTGCGATCACGTGCGCGATCAGGCGGATCAGATCGTCGCGCTCGATCCACGACATCCATTGCCGGCCCGAGCCCAGCGGTCCGCCAAGGCCGAATTCGAACGGCGTCAGCATACGCGTGATGAAGCCGCCATCGGTGCCGATCACGAGGCCAATCCGCAAGTACGCCACGCGCACGCCATGCGCTTCGGCCGGACGCGCCGCGTTTTCCCAGGCATCGCAAAGCTCATGGCTAAAGCAGGCGTGCGATTTTGCCGACTCCGTCAGCACCTGGTCCTGCCACAGCCCATACCAGCCAATGGCCGAACCGCTCACCAGCACCGCCGGCTTGCGTTCGAGCCGCGCGATCAGGGCTACGACATCGCCGGTCATGTTGATGCGGGAGTCGAGAATCTTGCGGCGCTTGGCTTCGGTCCACAGCCCGTTGCCGATCGGCTCGCCTGCCAGATTGACGATCGCGTCGATATGGGTGTTCGCCGGGAGCTGATCGAGGCTGGTGATCAGCGTGATCGGCGGCGGCAACATGTCGGCTTTGGCGCGGTTGCGCACCAGCGCGATGACCTGATGCCCCGCGCCGCTCAGGCTTGCGACGAGGCGGCTGCCGATGAAGCCGGTAGCGCCGGTGACCAGTACCGTCTGCCGCGCAGGCAGTTTTTCGACCAGGCTTGCCGCGGGCGCGCAGGTCATGCGCGCAAGGCGCTTTGACGCTGCGAAATCGCGCAGGCCGCACAGCGCGGCTCCGACGGCTGCCGCCGCCGCGATCAGGCTGAGCCAGCCCGCGTAAGCCGATGTGACGCCGGTCGGCTGCCCTGCCCACTCGATCAGGACCGGCAGCAGCAGCACCAGGATGGCGCCGTAATTGATCGCGAGCAGCGTGTGGTTGATGCGTTCGCTGGCCGGCAATTTCCGGCTCATGTCCTCCTCGACAAAATCCATCAGCGTGATGACGATTTCGGCGGCCAGCACCGCTATGATCAGCATCGCCAGGATGCCGTGCACTTCCAGCCAGCCCAGCACCAGGAACAGCAGCGCATAAAGCATGTTGCGAACGCTGTGGAGCTGCAGCTCGTAGCGTTGCGACGGACGCCATGCGAGCCGCTCGGTCAGCTCATGGTGATAGAACGTGTCGAACACGCCCATCACGACCTGAATGGCGATCAGGATCCAAAGCAGCGATGTCATGATGCGGCCTCCCGGAACAATGCGGACTGACGAATGAGCTTGCCGAAGCGCGGATGAACGATCTCCAGCGTGAAGCGGAACGTGCCGCCGCCGAGATCGGAATGGGTCACGGTGAGATCGCCGGGCGTCAGCCGCATCGGCAGCGGCAATCGCAATGGCCCGATCTGCAGCGAATAGCCGACGCTACGAAACACCAGCGCTTCATGCTCGACGGAGATGCGCAACGCCATGCTGACGCCGTAGCCGACATATTCCTCCAGCCCGGTCGGCCCGGCGAAACGTTTCGCGGAATGGATCACTTGCGGAAAGCCGTTGCTGCGCGCGCAGATGCGGGTCCAGATCTGGCCGCCGCTCGCCGCATCCTCGGTCACCGTCACGACCATCGGGACACCAGCCTCGGCGCCGGTCGGCAGCGGCCCGCCGATCACGCGCGCGAGCTGCGCCAGCCACCAGCCAGCGCGGCTAAAACTCACCTCCTCGATTGTGCCGACATAGACGACGGTCTCGCCATCGGCAAAGCGCTTGGAGAAGCGCCGCCAGATCGCCAGCGGCAGCCGGCCCCAGTCCTTGTCGGGCAACAGATCGTGGAAGCGGCGGTCGTCGAGCAGGATGGTGTTCGAGGCGGGCGTTGCGGGAAGCCTTGGTACTCTTGTGGACGCCATCACACGCTCCTGCTTTGCCCCTCTGCCCTATCTGGATTTCCCCGCCGGCAAGAAACTGACGATCTTCTCGCCAAGCTTGATCAGCGCGACCAGCCTCGGCCGCGGCACGTTCAGCATCTGCGCGTACCAGCGGTCGACCAGTTCGGTGAAAGCCAGCATTTCCTTCAGCCGCTTGGCAGCGACCGGGCTGATGGTCGGATCGTCAGCCGCATCGGAGACGCAGGCGCGCAGCGCATCGACCGCGGGGTCGATCTCGCGCTCCTTGCGGCCGGCGGCGATCCGCGCCGCCACCTCCCAGATGTCGGTCTCGGCCTCGAAATGATCGCGGCGGTCGCCAAGGATCGGCACCCGGCGGATCAGATTCCAGGCCAGCAATTCCTTGATGGAGTTGGAGACGTTGGACCGCGCCATGCCGAGCGTCTCGGCAATGTCCTCCGCCGTCATCGGCGCCTCGGCGAGGTACAGCAGGCCGTGAATCTGGCTGACGGAGCGGTTGACGCCCCACTCGTCCCCCATATCGCCCCAATGCAGGATGAAGCGCTCGACGGCGGCCGGGAGTTTCTTTTTGTCGGTTGTTTCTGTCATAACAGAAATATCTGACGTAACCGCCCGGATGTCAAGGGTCCGGTCGTCCCTTTTCGTTTTTCAATTGCCCTGCTGCCGTTCCCAGCGATGCCCCAGCGCGGTCCGGTCGACCAATTTTGCGTTGGTTCCCTCCCCGGTACCCCAAGCAATCCGTAAGACTCCGTCTTTTTGCCGATCGATTTGTTAACCGCTTCGGTACCGTTCGCCCCCTAAGTTCAATCGTTGTTGCCGGCCAATGGATTCGGGACGGCCATCAAGGCGGAACATGCCCGATCGAAATTTCTCAGAACCCGACGGGCCGCTGCGCCGTGTATCGCCCACGGTCGTGGTCATCGCCTTTGCGCTCGTCATGACGGCCTGCGTGCTGGGCGTCGTGGTCTGGAAGGCGCTCGATGCCAACAAGACGACACTGGCGCGCGGCCAAACCGACATCCAGAACCTCGCGCACTCGCTGGCCGAGCATGCCGCCCATGCCATCCAGTCGGCCGATGTCGCGATGGCCGGAATGGTCGACTTGCTCAGGTATCGCGACCCGATTCCGGAGCGGTTCAACCGATATCTGGCGGAGACGGTCGGCTCGCTGCCGCAGATGCGCGAGATCGGCGTGCTCGATGCCAATGGCAAGTGGCTGTATTCGTCGTTGCCGCAAACACCCCTGCACAACAATTCCGACCGGCGCTACTTCACCTATCATCGGGAAACACCGGGAAGCGCGCTCCGCATCAACGAGCCTCTGCAATCGCGCCTGACCGGACGATCCACCATCATCCTGTCGAAGCGCATCGACAAGCAGGACGGCAGCTTCGCCGGCGTCCTCGCCGCCGCGATCGACAGCGACTACTTCAATCAATTCTACCGGACGTTCCAGCTCGGTCCCGACGGCAGCATCAGCCTGCTGCGGTACGACGGCGTCGTCCTGATCCGCTGGCCGGCGTCGGACCGAAGCACCGATCTTTCGGGCACCGAGCTGTTTTCAAAGCTCCTGAAGCAAAATTCGGTCGGGTACCAGAAGATCATTTCTCCATTCGACGGCATTGAGAAGTATATCGGCTATGAGAAGACGCCGCATTTCCCGATGGTCGTCACCGTGGCGATGTCGGATGAGTGGCTGCTGTCCGACTGGTGGAAGACGCTGCGCACCGACGCGATCGTTGCGACCGTTCTGTTGTGCATGATCCTGCTGCTCGCCGCGGTGCTGTTCTTGCAGTTCCGCTTCCGCATGAAGACCGAGCGCACGCTGCGCGAACGCGAGGCGCACTACCGCCTGCTGGCGAACAACATCGCCGACATCATCATCCTGATCGATGCCCGCAGCCTGATCCGCTATGTGTCACAATCCGTCGAGCCGGTGCTGGGACTGCGCCCGGAGGAACTGCTCGGCAAGTCGTGTTTCGACATGATCCATCCCGAGGACAGGGAAAGCGTCAGGTCGGCAACGGCGCGGCTGAGCGGGATCGATACCGTCAGCACGGTCGTGTTTCGAACCTGGCGCGCCGATGGGACGCTGGCCTGGGTCGAAAGCAAGTTCAAGCTGGCGGCGCAGCCGAACGACCCCGCGCCTACGGAATTCCTCTGCGTCATCGGCGATGTCACCGAACGCAAGCGGATGGAGGATGAGCTGACCCAGCTCAACCGCCGCCTCACCCAGCTTGCCGCCACCGACGGACTGACCGGGCTGACCAACCGCCGCACCTTCGACGGCTTCCTGCTGCGCGAATACGAAGCCTGCGACGAGATTGCGGTGCTGCTGTTCGATATCGACAATTTCAAAGGCTACAACGACACCTATGGACACCAGGCCGGCGACCGTTGCCTGCAGGCCGTCGCAAAGGCGATCGGCGACGCGATCTCGACCACGTCGGGCCTGTCGGCCCGTTATGGCGGCGAGGAATTCGCCGTCGTGCTGCCGAATACAACGGACGCCGCCGCCCTGAAGGTCGCCGAAGGCATTCGGCTGACGGTTCTGGCGCTGGGCATTCCGAACACGGCCTCCAGCCGCGGATACATCACCATCAGCGCGGGCGTCGCCGCCAGAAATCGCTCGACCATCGACGAGGCCGCGCTGGTGGGGGGAGCGGACACCGCGCTCTATGAAGCCAAGCGTCTCGGCCGCAATCGCAGCATCCTGTATTCCTCCCTCGACCTGCGATATGTCGAGAGCGAATCCATCCAGCACGCCGGCGAGTTCATGCCGGCCGAACGGACGCAATAGCATTTTTCGGCGAAAGCCAGCCCCGGACCTGATCCCGCTTGGCATTGGTTCGTGCCAGAACGAATCGATA
>Ga0307499_10000005_pt1 | contig 110762 bp, 131 predicted proteins | sample 13_S_MG_FD_201363 | JGI IMG/M metagenome (GOLD analysis project Ga0307499, IMG submission 201363) | Soil microbial communities from Populus trichocarpa stands in riparian zone in the Pacific Northwest, United States - 13_S | ecosystem: Environmental > Terrestrial > Soil > Riparian zone >... | reverse complement strand
ACAAGATATTATCTGGATAATTAACAACAAACCCAGGAAGATCCTGGGGTATAAGTCGGCTCTGCAGCTGGCGAAAGAGAAAGGAGTATTACGAGGGTAGGTGGTGCACTTCGGGGGTGAATTTAGGGTCGGGTGACGTAGTATGTAATATCATTATTTCTGATGTTGGTCAAGGCTGATGGGAGGGTTTTGAGTAGCATAATCGCGAAGCGACGGCTATAATGGGTCGGTCGCGGGAAACCGCGCGGCGTGGAGAGGTCGCATAGTGGCCTAGTGCGCGCGCTTGGAAAGCGCGTGAGGGGGCAACTCCTCCGAGGGTTCGAATCCCTCCCTCTCCGCCAGGGTTTTGGCGCGGGATTTATCTGGTAGTATTTGTTCATGAAGCGCAATGGGTGGTTGGAGCGGCTGAAAATGCCGATGCTGTATGGACTGGGTCTTGGCCTGGTCTTTTTTGTTATGCTGAGCTACCGGTTGGAGTACGATTTTGGCTGGCATGTGGCGGCGGGGGACTATATTCGGGCGCATGGGTTGCCTCTGCGCGATGTTTTTACCTACACAGCGCCAAATTTTGCCTGGGTGAATCATGAGTGGCTGCATGATGTGGTGCTGAGCTGGCTCATGGGTGTGGGGGGCTACGGGCTCGTGGCGGTGGTGTTTGCGGTGGGGTGGGCCGGGGCGGTAATGCTAGCGGCGCGGCGGCAGGTGTTTGTGATCCTGCTGCTAGCGGCTGAGGCGGTGCTGCCGTTTTCGGCGGCGCGGCCGGCGCTGTGGGGGTTTTTGGGGTTTGCGCTGACGCAGCGGGTGCTCGAGGCGCCGCGGCGGTGGCAGTGGGTGGTCTTGCCGGCGGTGGCGGTGCTGTGGGCGAATGTGCATGGGAGTTTCCCGCTGCTTTTGCTGCTCATTGGGGCGGCGTGGTGGCAGCGGCGCGATCGGTGGACGGGGTTGCTGCTGGCGGTGTGTGCGGGGCTGACGCTGCTGAACCCCTACGGGTGGCGGGTGTACGAGGAGATAGTGCGGACGCTGCTTGACCCTGGCTTGGGGAGGTATGTGCAAGAATGGCGGGCGTTTGATCTGCCGGTGCTGGCGGTAGTGTTTGCGGTGGCGTACATGGCGCTGTGGTGGGAATTTGAGGCTAAAAAGCGGCTGGTGAGTTGGCCGTTTGGGCTGCTTGGGGCGGCTGTGGTGAGCGCGCGGCATCTGCCGTTTTTCGTGGCGGCGTCGGTGCGCGGGTTGGAGGATTATGCGCTGCGGCTGGATCAGAGGATTCGGCGGGGGCAGGCCAAGCGGTCGCTGGCGATGTGGATTATATTTTGCGGAGTGGCCGGCGGAGTGGCGCAAAATACCTGGTTTGCGGGGCATTTGCTGGGACACGACCCAGCGTATCAGATGCCGCAGGGTTCGGCGGTATATTTGGCAGCGCATCCGTGCGCGGGCAGGGTGTTTAGCGATTATGATTTTGGCGGGTATTTGCTTTGGAAGGTGCCGGGTATGCAAACGTACGTAGACGGGCGTATGCCGAGCTGGCGTGATGCGCATGGTGCGCGGTATTTGGACCGGTATTTGCGGGTAATTCGCGATGATCAGTATCGGGACGCGGAATTTGCGCGCTACCGCGTGGGGTGCGTGGTGGTGGCGCGGGATGGGGCGCGCGCCAGCCATGGGTTGGGCGTGGAGCTGCAGGCGGCGGGCTGGCAGGTGCGTGCGGCCGATGCGGTGAGCGTGGTGCTCGTGCGGCCGGGCGGTCAACGGTGAGCGAGGCGTGGTTGTTGGCGCTGGGTGGCGGCTTGGTGTTGGGGTTGAGCGGGTTTTTGGCGGTGATGGCGGTGCATGGGTTTTACCTGGTGCGCAACAGCGTGGCCTACGTGGTGCTGCCGGCGGGCGCGTTGGCGGTGGTGGCGCGGGAGCTGGACGTGCGGGCCGGCGACGTGGTGCTCGATCTGGGCTGTGGGGATGGCCGGGTGTTGCATGAGCTGTGGCGGCAGGAGCGGCGCGCGCGGTACATGGGAGTGGAAAATGATGTGATGGTATGGCTGCGGGCGCGGTGGCGCCAGCGGGGGACTGGCGTGCAGCTGGTACGGGGTGATATCGCTGGGGTGTCGTTGCGCGAAGCTACCCGTGTGTACGTGTATCTGGGGCCGCGCCTAATGGCCGAGCTGCAGCCGCGGTTTGAGCGCGAATTGCCTCAGGGTGCTCGCGTGGTGTCGGTGCAATTCCCGCTGCCGGGGCGGGAGCCCGACGAGGTGGTGGAGCTGCCGGCGAGCAAGCGGCATGCAGCGCGGCTGTACGTGTACGAGTATTAGAGCACGGTGAATGGTATGAGATGCTGATACGTTTTGGCGAAGGATTTGTCGAGCGTCACGATGGCGGTGCAGTCGGTGCGTTCAGCGACTGCTAGCTGGAGGGCGTCTTCGTGATCTGGGCCTTTGAGCAGGCGAAGCGCCATAGCATAATCTTCGGGCAAGAGGGCTTCTTTGGCGTAGTCGGCCAGAAAGGTTTGGAGGGTTTTGATCGAGAGTCCATCCTTGATGCCAAAATGGAGTACGAGGTGAACGGTGAGTAGGCTGATCGTGCAGGGGGATTCGTTGTGCTCGAACCACTGCATAACGGTGTCGGATCGGGGTCGGCCGGCGATGAGAATTTCGAGCAAAATATTGGCGTCGAGTAAGATCACAGCGATTGGGTCTCGTCGTAGAGGTCCTTGAAGCTTTTGACGGGATCGAGCCGGGTAGGGCGCGGGCTGAGGCTGCGGACGAGGGCCAGCGAGCGCTTGAGGGCGGCGGGAGTGCCGGCATCCGGGGCTTGGTAGATTGGTTCGGATGGTCCGGCAGCGATGGTGATGAGGGGTTTGGAACGGTACAGCACCGTGACGGGCTGGCCGTCGCTGAGGCTGCGGAGGAAGCCCACCAGATCGCGGCGGATTTGTTTGGTGTTGGTGGTGCGCGAGGGTGTCATGAGTGGATTGTATCAGGATGATGGATTAAGTTCAACTTAAGTTGAACTTGTATACTAAGGTCAAAGGAGGCAAGACATGGCTGAGGATTTGAAGAGCAAGCCGGAGGAATACTGGCGCGAGAAGCTCACCCCGGAGCAGTACCGAGTGCTGCGCGAGAAGGGTACCGAAGTGCCGGGCACGGGCGCCTACGTGGACAATGCTAAGGCTGGTATGTACCGTTGTGCGGCGTGTGGGCAGGAATTGTTTGCGAGCGATACGAAATTTGAGAGCACGCTGCCGGGTTTGCAGGGTTGGCCGGCGTTTTACGCCGAGGCGGCCAAGGGTCGGGTGGAGCTGCGCGAGGATAATTCGATGGGCATGAGGCGCACTGAGGTCATTTGCTCGCGATGCGGCTCGCACTTGGGGCATTTGTTTGAAGGTGATCCGGCGGTGGCGGATAAAGGTGGGCAGCATTATTGTGTAAACTCATGCGCGCTGGAGTTTGAGCCGACTGGGAAGTAGCGGTTTTTTGGTGGGTGGGCGTGGCTAGGCCCCGCTCCTGGGTAGGAAGAGCGGGGCCGGGGTGCGCCATGGTGCTGGTGCGGGGCCGTCTTGAGGGGTGCGACGGCCGGTTGGGTTACTGGGCGCTGAATGCGGCCATTGTGGCGCGGGCCGGGTGGGCGGTGGGCGACTGCGCTGCCTTGTACTGGTCGATGACGTGGGCCGGTATGCGGCCGCTGCCGGAGACCTTGAGGCCCTGCAGCTTGGCCCACGCCCGGATGGCGGCGGCCTGGTCGCGGTTGAGGCCGGTGCTGGCCGCGGGGGTTCGCTTGGTCTTGCTGGTCACCCGGCGGCCGGCGGCGATGTAGGGGGCCAGGAGGTCGCGGAGGGCGCGTGCGTTGGGCTCGGTCAGGTCGATCTCGTACAGCTTGCCGTCGAGGCCGAACGAGATGGTGTTGGCGTCCTCCGTGCCGTCGGTGTCGTCGATCAGCATGATCAGGGTCCGTTGTGCCACGTGCGATCACTCCTCGTGCCTAGGGTTACTGCATGGCGATTGATACTATAATGTTTTGTACGGATTTCGTCAAGGGTTCCTTAGAAAACTTTGCGGGCTTTTTTGGGCGTCATGGACGTGCGTAGGAGCTCCGCATTGAAGGCTTCGGGAGCTTGGCCGCTGGTGGCGTAGTGGTAGAGCGCGGCTTTGGCGATGGAGCTGAGCACGGATAGCACGGCGATGAGGGCGATGAAACCGCCGACGGCGAGCAGGACGACGGGGATGAAGACGGCGCCGGGGATGCTGAATCCAGGGGCTCCGGGGGCGGCGATTGGGAGCATAAATGGCACCGCAGCTATGATTGCCCAGATAAGAATATAGCCGAGGACGGCTAGCCCGGATACGAATCCGATGCCGAGATTGACCACAATGCTTTCGCCCCAGATTTGTTTAATCGTGTGGACGGATTGCTTGGTGGCGTCGAATGGCGCGACGGATCCCTCGCTGAGGACGATCACGGGTAGGGCGAAGACATTGGCGATAGACCAGGCGGCGCCGAGTAAGTCCACGGCGATTCTACCGGCAAAGGGTACGCGATCCTCAAGCATGCGGAGCGCCAGCCCAATCGTCGCCATCATGAGGCTAAAGGCCGCCAGTGGGCCAAATTTGCGCCAGGCGCCGGCCAGGCTGCTGCTGATGGTGGGGTTTTCACCCCGGAAGCGTTGGGTGGCACCGAAAATGACGGCGCCGGCAAAGAAGTTGGTAATGAGCGCCAGGACGAAATATAGAGCGAGCGTAAAGGCAAAGTCGCGCCAATTATTGAGCTGATTGTTGGCTCGCAGGGCGATAGCGACCAAGACGAAGGGGACGAGGGCTAGGAGTTGGATGGTAAAGCTGACGAGGGGAAGGGCGGCAAGTTCTTTGTCGAGTTTGAGGACGCGCCACGAGCTTTTGGTGATTTGCCAGCCGCGGCTGAGACGGCTGATTTTTGCGGTTGATTCCATGATTGATCCTGTTTGATTAATGTACGGATGCGGGGCTGGTAGAGAATGTCCTCGATATTTCGGGCGAGAAAGGCTTGTAGAACGGCTGCTCCGGTGGGCGTGAGCTGGTAGATTTTGAGCGCAGGACCGCCGGGGTTGGGTTCGAGCCGATGATCCACAAGCTGGGCGTCGCGAAACCGGCGGAGCGAGCGGTAGACGCTTTTGTCGTCGGGCGTTACGAGGCCGTGGGTGGCTTCGAGGATGAAGTCTTTGATTTGACCCATGTGTTTTTGGCTGTCTTTGAGCGACAGCATTATCCAGAGGGTGAGTTGGCCTTTGCTGTAGGTGTCTTCCCAGCCGGAGAGGAGGGTTTGTTCATAGTCATCGAGTGGTTTCAATGGGTTCCTTGGTTAGTTATTAGTATGTTACCGATAGTATACTACAGTGGGTATACTACCGTCAAGAATATTGGGTGAGTGCGTTACAATCTGGGACATGGATGAACGGGTCATTGTGGATTTTCGGGAACGGGTGTGGGAGTTTTATCGTGAGCAGGGGCGGGATTTGCCGTGGCGGCGGGAGGTGACGCCGTATGGGGTGTTTGTGAGTGAGGTGATGCTGCAGCAAACGCAGGTGAGCCGGGTGCTGGGGCATTGGCCGCGGTGGCTGGAGCGGTTTGGGAGTTTTGAGGCGCTGGCCGCGGCGAGCGTGGCCGAGGTGGTGGAGGCGTGGCAGGGGCTGGGTTACAACCGGCGGGCGCTGTGGCTGCGGGAGGCGGCGCAGATGGTGGTACGCGAATTTGGTGGCGTGTTGCCGCGCGACCCGGCGGAGCTGGTGCGGTTGCCGGGGATTGGGCCCAACACGGCCGGCAGCATCGCGGCGTTTGCCTACGATGAGCCGGTGGTGTTTATCGAAACGAATATCCGGCGGGTGTTTTTGCACGAATTTTTTGAGGACTCGCCGGCCTTGTGCGCGAGCTATCCGGACGGCGTGCCGGATGCGGTGTTGCGGCCGCTGATCGAGGCGGCGCTCGACCGGCAGCACCCGCGCGAGTGGTATTGGGCACTCATGGATTATGGGGCGGATTTGGCCAAGCGGGTGGTGAATCCGAACCGACGCAGCCGGCATTACGCGGTGCAATCGACGTTTGCGGGCAGCGTGCGGCAGCTGCGGGGCGAGGTGCTGCGGCGATTGCTCGATGGGCCGAAGAGGGTGCGTGAGCTGGGAATCGGCGATGAACGGCTGCCCGCGGTGTTGGCGGCGCTGGTGCGCGAAGGCTTTCTTATCGAGAAGGGTGATACATTTGGCCTGGCAAAATGATAAGATAGGCACCGATGGCAGGATATTCGAACAAAAACTTGATCGATAAATTGGGCGTGCGGCCGGGTGCGCGCCTGATTGTGATGCATGCGCCGGCGGGGTATTTGGATTTGCTGGGGGACCTAGATGAGCGGGCGAAGGTGGCGGTGCGGTTGGCGGGCCGGTTTGATTTTATTCAGTATTTTGCGACCAGCACCGAGCAGCTGAATGCGGTGTTGGCGAACCTCGCGTCGCATTTGGAGCCGGGCGGGATGTTGTGGATTTGCTGGGCCAAGCGGACTTCGCCGCTGCACACGGGGCTCACTGAGGGGATCGTGCGCGAGCTGGGCTTGAAGGCGGGGCTGGTGGATGTGAAGGTGGCGGCGCTCACCGACGATTGGTCGGGGCTGAAATTCGTGTACCGGTTGGCGGATCGCTAGGATGTACGAATCACTGCATAATCACACGACGGCATCGGACGGCACGCAGACGTATCTGGAGGTGCTCGAGGCGGCGCGGCGCAACAAGGTGGGGGTGGTGGCGTTTACGGATCATGATACGCTGCCGAGCGAGGTGGATCTGGCGAAGCTGCGGGCGTATGACGGACCGGTGAAATGGCTGGTGGGATGCGAGATTTCGAGCGGCCTGCCGGTGGAATTGGGCGGCGGGGTTACGAGCTCGCTGCACATTTTGGGGCTGTTTACCGACCCCACGAATGTGGCGCTGCGCGAGCATTGCCGGCGGGCGGTGGCGGCGCGGGTGGAGCGGATGGAGCGGATTGTGACGAATCTGCGCGGACTCAAGTTTACGATTTCGGTGGAGGATTGCCTGGCGGCGTCGGGTGGCGAGACCGTGGGCCGGCCGCACATTGTGCGGGCGCTCAATGCGCATCCGGAAAATGCGGCCATCGTGGAGCAGATGCGGATGGACATGGAGCTGGCGGCGGTGGGGAGTGCTGCCGTGGCCATGGATTACGCGCACATGATGGAGCGGCCGGCGAGCGACTATCCGTACCGGCTGTTTTTGAGCGATGACGCCTTTGTGGCAGGGATTTATGTGGATTATTTGTACTCGATTGACCTGGATGCGGCCGTGAAGCTCATCCGTGGTGCCGGCGGGGTGGCGGTGGTGGCGCACTGGTACACCGCGGCGCGCAAGATCGACGCCGGAATGCTCGAAGGCATGCTGCGCGACGGGCGGCTCGACGGCGTGGAGCTCATGGGCAACCCCATGAATGGCGCGGCGCGTCGGGCCGAGCCGGTGCTGGCGGCTATGGCCAAGCGTGTGGGTTGCATCACCACCTACGGCATCGACGGCCACCGCGAGCAGGATATTGAGAACTTCGTGAACGATCAGAGTGTGGCCGGCAAGAGCCTGGGGCAGACGGCGCGGCTTATTGAGCGGGTGAAACCGGATTTGAGTTTTAGTAACTTAGGCTGAGACGGCTGTGAGCTACCAATACATTTTGTTTGATCTGGACGGAACGCTGTGCGATCCGGGGCCAAGTATTACCAATTCGCTTGATTACGCCCTGACTAAAATGGGTATTGACGAGCCGGATAAGGCGTCTTTGCGGCGGTTTGTAGGGCCGCCATTGGCCCAGTCGTTTAAGGACTTTTACGGTTTTGATGACGCGTCGGCGGCCGAAGTCATAGGGATTTATCGGGAGCATTTTCGGGTGGAAGGCATACGGCAGTATGTACCCTACCCGGGGATGGTAGAGCTGCTGGATGCACTCAAAACTCAGGGCAAAATATTGGCGGTGGCAACGTCGAAAATCGATGAATTTGCCCAGCAAATTTTGGCGCAAACGGGCCTGACGAATTATTTTGTCGTGGTTGTAGGTACGCATTTGGGCAATATTTTGGGCAAGGGAGCTACCATTTCTGAGGCTTTGGAGTGGCTAGGAAACCCGCCGAAGTCGAAGGCGATCATGGTGGGCGATCGGGAGCACGATGTGATTGGCGCAAAAGAGAACGGGATTGATTCGGTGGGGGTGCTGTTTGGCTATGGATCGCGTGAGGAGCTGGAGGCGTCTGGGGCAACCTATGTTGCCGAAGACGTGGGGAAGGTGGCAGAGCTCTTGAGCGCCTGAGGCGCAGCTGGTATAAATGACCAGCGGTAGCCCGATGCTTCCGTGGATGATCTGTAGCTCCTCGATTGAAGGGCGTGAGAACCTTGGCCGACGCCAAGACTGCTTACGAAACCGCGCTGCACAATGCCAGGTCGAATCCGGGTAGGGGGTATCGCATCGATCTCGAGAATGCCATCGAGGACTACGAGGAGGCTGATGCGTCCGCCGATGTCCAGGCCGGCGAGGCCCTGGTGACTCAGTTGTACAACGACTACCACTAGGCGCCTCGACGCACCATGGTTCCGGGCCGGTCTGCGGGCCGGCCCGGAACCAGCTCACGAACTTATTCGCTTTTTGTTCGCATTTCCAGATTTAGCGTATAATTAGACATATGGACGAGGTTGCGGAGGTAAAGAGTCGCCTCGAGATCACGGAGGTGGTCGGGGGGTACTTGCCGCTCAAGCAGGCGGGGCGGAATTTGAAGGCGCCGTGCCCGTTTCACCAGGAGAAGTCGGCGAGCTTTATGGTGAGCCCGGAGAAGGGGATTTATCACTGCTTTGGCTGTGGCGAGGGCGGGGATATTTTTAATTTTGTGATGAAGATGGAGGGCGTGAACTTTCGGGAGGCGCTGGAGATGTTGGCGCGCAAGGCGGGGGTGGAGCTCAAAGCGCGCGGGAATGACGACGGCACGGCGAAGAAATTGCGGGAGCGATTGCTCGATGCGCACGCATTGGCGGTGAAGTATTACCAGGCGACGCTGGTGCGCAATCCGAAGGCGCTGGATTATGTGGTGAAGCAGCGGCGGCTCACGCGCGAGACGATCCGGGACTTTGCGATTGGGTATGCACCGGATTCGTGGAATGCGCTGAGTGATTTTTTGACCAAGCAGGGGTATTCGCAGCAGGAGCTGGTGCAGGGCGGCCTGGCTGGGCAAAAGGACGGGCGGGTGACGATTTATGATCTGTTTCGGGGCCGGGTAATGTTTCCGATTACCGACCGCGAGGGCCGGACGGTTGGGTTTACCGCGCGGGTGCTGGATGACGGGGTGCCGAAGTATTTGAATACGCCTCAGACGCCGCTATATGACAAATCGCAGGCGATTTATGGCTTGGCATTGGCGCGGGAGGCGATTCGGAGCGGCGATGAAGTGGTACTCGTGGAGGGCAATATGGACGTGGTGGCGAGTCACCAAGCGGGCGTGAAGCAGGTGGTGGCGGCGAGCGGCACGGCGCTGACGCTGGAGCAACTGCGGACGCTGAGTAAGCTTACAAAGAATATAAAGCTGGCGTTTGACGCCGACCGGGCGGGGCTGGCGGCGACGGAGCGGGCGATTGAGTTGGGGCAAAAATTGGGGCTGACGCTGCGGATGGTGGTGTTGCCGGAGGGCGTGAAGGACGCGGATGAGCTGGTGGCGCGCGATGTGGAGGCGTGGCGGCGGGCGATTGGCGAGGCCAAATACATTGTGGATTATTTGTTTGAGCGGTTTGAGCACGATTTTGACCTGAACTCGGCCGTGGGCAAGCGCGGATACACAGACCGGCTGGCGGGGAGCCTGCGGCGGCTGGGGGATCCGGTGGAGCAGGATCATTATGTGAAGTTGCTGGCCGAAAAGACGGGCACGAGCGAGGAGGCGGTGCGGGCGAAGATCGAGAAGGGGACTGAGGTGGCCGGGACGGCGGGCGCGGTGGCGGAGCGTGATCGCAGCGGCGATGTGGTGCGGCGGGCGGTGGTGCAGGCCAGCGGCAAGACGAGCGTGCGGGTGCAGCGCGAGGAGTTGTTTTTGGCCGTGAATTTGTTGGCGCCGTCGGCGCGGGCGAGCTTGGGGGAGCTGTCGCCCGAGAGCTTCTCGTCGCCGGAGCGGGCCATGGTTTACACATTGTTGCGGGCGCATCCAGAGGCGGCGGCGAGCGAAATTGCGGGTGCGGCTGGGGAGGCGGCGAGCTATGTGAACCAATTGATGTTGATTGGCGAGGAAGAGTTTTCGGGCTTGGAAGAGGGAAAATTGCAACAGGCGGCATTTGAATTTGCCCGGAGTGTGTTTTTGGGATCGAACCAGGAGATCAAGGATAGGCTTAATTTGGAGCTGCAATACGCCGAGCAGAAGGGTGATGATGGGTTGCGAGCGAAATTGCTGGATGAACTCAAGGCGATCATTGATTCTGAGGCATAGGCGGTAGACATGACGGGCCCCCGCTAGGACAGGGCGGGCGCCTGTCCTAGCGGGGTGCGGGTTAGCGACGGCGGTTGCGGCGCCTGGCCCTTCTGCTCCGCGCAAGCATGACGAACATGAGCGGGAGGCCTATCGCGATGAGCCCGAGACCGATGGTGCCCGAGGCGCTATGGGAGCCATCGTTCGCGGCGAGCGCGGTGGTGCTGGTGACTGCCGCTTCGGCCAGCCCGGTACTGGAAGCGATCAGGGCGGTCGCGACGATCACGATGAGCCCGACCTTGCGGATGATGCGCAGCAACATACGAACTCCTCAGAACAAACATCCCCCGATGGGGTTGGCCGACACTACTATACTGACTTTTGGATATGACATCAAGCTTGTGGTATAGGTGCGGCGGCTTGCGGAATTTTACGGCCGAAGGTACAATGGGTCGGTAATGGGATGGGCAGGGGTTCGCTTGTCATTCTTCCCTAGCAGACCACAGTGACCGAGTTTCGGCCTGACGAGAGGCTGCAAATTTTTATCGAACACTTCAGAATAGATATAAGATTAATTGCCTGCGCGGAGCCGATGACCTGGTGACGTGTGGTTGTTGTAGTATAAGGAGTTAGATTTTGGCAAAAAAGGTTGCAGAAGAGGAAACACTGGATCGGTCGAGCGGGTACTCGCCGGAAGTGGAACGGTTGATCGCGAAGGGCAAGGAGCAAGGTTACGTGACGCAGCAAGAAATTGCGGGCGTACTGCCGGAGGCTGAAGAGAACGTGGAAGAGCTCGATGAGCTCTATGCCGCATTGCTCGAGCAGGGCGTAGAGATTACCGACCAAAAAGAGGCGCTGATTTGGGACAAGGATGACGAAGAGACCCCGGATATCAGCGAGGATTACATCAAAGACATCGCCGACGACTCGGTGCGGTTGTACCTGCGCGAGATCGGTAAGATCCCGCTACTGACGGGCGAGCAGGAAATCATGCTGGCTAAGCGCATTGAGCAAGGCGATAAAGCGGCTAAAGACGCTATGGCCGAGGCCAACATGCGGCTCGTGGTGTCGATCGCGAAGAAGTACATCGGCCGCGGGCTAGACTTGCTTGACCTCATCCAGGAGGGCAACACCGGGTTGCTGCGGGCGGTGGAGAAATTTGACTATACCAAGGGATTTAAATTTTCCACCTACGCCACCTGGTGGATTCGCCAGGCGATTACGCGGGCGATTGCGGACCAGGCGCGCACCATTCGCATCCCGGTGCACATGGTGGAGACGATCAACAAGCTGATCCGCACTCAGCGCCGGCTGGTGCAGGAGCTGGGTCGCGAGCCGCTGCCGGAAGAGATTGCGGCGGAGATGGAAATGGATGTGGACAAGGTGAACCACATTCTCAAGATCAAGCAGGACATTGTGAGTCTGGAAGCGCCGGTGGGCGAGGAAGAGGATTCACAGCTGGGCGACTTCATCGCCGACGAAGATTCGCTGACGCCGGAAGAAGCGGCGACGCACCAGCTGCTCAAGGAGCACGTGAACCAAGTGCTGGCGCTGCTGACGCCGCGGGAGCAGAAGATTTTGCGCATGCGATTTGGGCTGGAAGATGGGCGCTCGCATACGCTCGAGGAAGTGGGGCAGGAATTTGGGGTGACGCGCGAGCGGATTCGCCAGATTGAGGCTAAGGCCTTGGCGAAGCTGCGCAAGCACCGCGAGAGCAAGAAACTGCGGGATTATTTGCGGTAGGCTCACTTCGCTCGACCCATGACCAAGGCGCCCCAGGAGGGCGCTTTTTGGTTTGCATGTTCGCTTATTGTTCGGTATTATGGACGGGCAGATCGATTTATACTGGTGATAACAGGGGTTTAGAATGGCTGAGTTAATGGCGGAACAGGTACGAGTAATAGTTCGGGAAGAGATTAGCGGTGTCGAGGCGAAGGTGGGTGGGTTAGAGACGGATGTACGTGATTTGGGCGTCAAATTTGAGCACTTCGATGCCAAGATGGATGCGATCGCCGAACTGGTGACGACTACGGTGCAAACGCGGCGTGAGGTCTCGGATCTTGGTCCGCACGTGGAGATATTGGAGAGTCAGGGAGCGATTCAGAAGCGGGTTATTCAGGAGCATTCACAGGCGCTGAAGCAGTTGCGGGGTGAGGCGTAGATCGAACGGCCGTGAGCTCGTTGACGATCTGGTGAAGGGTAGCTTGCTCGGCCGTAGTGAGCTTTTCGCAGCCGATTTGAGCGGGGAGTTGGCCGGTGATGTTGTCGATGAGGCGCTGACCCTTGGCGGTGAGCTGGAGGGTTTTGGCGCGGCGGTCGTGGGCATTTTCTTGGCGGGTAATGAGCTGACTGGCCACGAGTCGGTCGACGATGCCGGTGACGTTTGAGGCGTCACAATGAAGCGTAGCGGCAACTTGGCCCATTGTTAAGTCGCCATGTTGGAGGGTGTGGAGGGCGTGAAGCTGCATAATGGTGAGATCGTGGGCTTCAGCTAATTTGGCTAAATTGCCCTTGAACAGACCAACGAGTGCCATGAGGTCATCGCAAACTTGTTTTGAGTCGGTTTCCATGGCTTTAGTATAATACAAATAGTAAATATTTGACAACTTCAACTATTGAACTATACTACCTTTTGTATGTAATGATCTATCTCGGGAGGTGTTTGTGATTGAAGCAGTGAAACATAAAGGTTGGGCGCTGGCGGTATTGGCCGCGGCGCAGTTCATGGTGATTTTGGACGCCACGATTGTGAACGTGGCACTGCCGGCGATTCAGAAAGCGCTGGGCTTTGCCGCCGCTTCGGATTTGCAGTGGGTGGTAACGGCCTACGCGCTGGCGTTTGGCGGCTTTTTGCTGCTGGGCGGAAGGCTGGCGGATTTGTTTGGCCGCCGCCGCGTGTTTATGGCCGGCGTGGGCTTCTTTGCGCTAGCGTCGCTGGCGGCTGGGTTTTCCCAGAACCCGGGGACATTGATAGTACTGCGAGCGTTGCAGGGTCTAGGCGGGGCATTGCTGGCGCCGTCGGCTTTGTCGCTGGTGCTGACGATTTTTGCTGAAGGGCCGGCGCGCAACCGGGCGCTGGGTATTTGGAGCATGATCGCCGGCGGTGGTGGCGCTGTGGGGCTGCTGCTCGGTGGCGTGCTGACACAGTACGTGGACTGGCGCTGGATTTTCTTCATCAACGTGCCGATTGCGGTGGTGGTGATGGTGATGGCGCTGCGGTTTGTGCCCAAGAGTATGCCGCAAGCGAAGCAAAGTCTGGATCTGATGGGCGCCGTAACGGTGACCGGTAGTTTGATGAGTTTGGTGTACGCTTTGGCGCAGGTGCCGTCGAAGGGCTGGGGCAGTGGCGTTACGTTGGGGGCATTTGGCCTGACGGCGGCGCTGATGGCAGTGTTCATTGTGAATGAGTTGCGGGTGCGGCAGCCGTTGATAAAGCTGGGGATTTTTCGACGGCGCAATGTGAGTGGTGGGAGTCTGATTCAGACTCTGATGCCGGCAGCGCTATTTGGGATGTTCTTCTACCTGTCGATTTACCTGCAGCAGATTCTGCACTACTCGCCGACGATGACGGGTGTGGCGGACGTGCCGTTTACCATCATATTGATCATTGTGGCCGGGGTGTTGTCGGGGCGGATTGCTAAGCTTAACCCTAAGCCGATTTTGATCATCGCGCCGCTCGTAGTGGCGGCTGGGCTGATGTACTTTGCGCGCATCCCGGTGCATGCCAACTACTGGATCGACATTTTCCCCGGCATTGCGCTGATGGCTACTGGTATGGCGGCGGTGTTCGTGACCACCACCTTGGTGACCACGAGCGGCGTGTCGCACGAGGAGTCGGGGTTGATCTCGGGCTTGCTTAATACGGCGCAACAGATCGGCGGGGCCATCGGCCTGGCAGTGCTGAGCGTGGTGTCGACCTCGGTGACGAAGGCCGACCTGGTGGCGGCGCACGGCAATCCGGCCGTGATGCAGACGGCTTTGGTGCACGGTTTCCAGCGCGGATTTGCGATGGCGGCGCTGTTTGCGGTGGCCGCTAGCGTGGTGGCAGCGACGGTGCTGAAGGTGCACCGGGCGACGGCCGATGAGGCTGAGCGCGAAACGGAAGTGGAAGCGGAGTCGCTGGCCGCCATTCCGGGGGCGTAACATAGGAGTTGTCGGAGGCGAGCCCAACGATATACAATGGAACTCTAAGAGGGCGGAGCCTTGCCGGAATTGACCGAGAAGTGCGGTGTGTTCGGGGTCGTGACTGATAGTCCCGACGCGGCGCGGCTTACCTACTACGGATTGTGGGCATTGCAGCATCGAGGCCAAGAGAGCTCGGGAATCGCGAGTAGCGATAGTCATGGTATGCACTTGCGGGCTGGTGGCGGGCTGGTGGCGCACGTGTACAACGAGGCGGATCTGGCGCGGCTTGGCGGCAAAATGTCGATCGGCCACAATCGTTATGCTACTTCGGGTGAGGGCTCGCATCTGCAGCCGTTTGTGCATCGCGGGGTGAATCTGGCCTTTGCGCACAACGGTAATCTGCCGGATACTCAGAAGCTCGAGGAATTTTTGGACCGGCATGGTATGTCGACGGCGGGGCTCAATGATTCGGGCATGATGGCAGCGAGTATTGCTTGGTACATGCAGCAGGGTAAGCCCATGATTGATGCCATCGAAGCCGCTTGGCCTCTGTTTACGGGGGCTTTTTCGTGCGTGGCGATGGACGGTGTGACGGTGGTGGGCTTTCGCGATGAGTGTGGGATTCGGCCATTGTCGCTGGGGAGGCTGGCGGATGGATTTACGATTGCTTCGGAGACGTGTGCGTTTGATACGATTGGGGCGGCGTTTTTGCGCGATGTGAAGCCGGGTGAGATTGTGTCGATTGGTCCTGATGGCGTGCAGAGTCGGCAGGTGGTGAAGGCTCGTCAGGCGCTGGATATTTTCGAGTATGTTTATTTTGCTCGTCCCGACAGTATGATTATGGGTCGTAAGGTAAATGAGGTGCGGCGGCAAATGGGCCGCAATTTGGCGGCGGAATTTCCGCTGAAGGCCGATGTGGTGGTGCCGGTGCCGGATAGTGCGATTCCGGCGGCGCTGGGGTATGCCCAAGCGACAGGTATTGCGTTTGATCATGGATTTATCAAAAATCGCTACATTCACCGCACGTTTATTCGTCCTACGCAGGAATTGCGCGAGCGCGATGTGCGCACCAAGCTTAATCCGGTGCCGGAAGTAGTGATGGGCAAGGATGTGGTGGTGGTAGACGATTCGATCGTGCGGGGCACAACTACCGCCAAGATCGTGGATTTGTTGTACGGGGCGGGTGCACGCAAGGTGCATGTGCTCGTGAGTTCGCCGCCGGTGCGGTATCCGGATTTCTATGGCATCAATACGCCTGACCCGAGCGAGCTCATAGCGGCGCGAATGAGTGTGGATGAAATTCGGCAAAAAATTGGAGCTGAGACGCTGGGCTACTTGTCATATGAAGGTACGGTGCAGGCGACGGGTCATGCGCGTAGCAAGCTCAATATGTCGTGTTTTGACGGGGCGTATCCGATTGATATTGGAGAGCGAGCTAAGGCGGCGATGAATCGTGTTCAGCCCGTCCGGGCGTAATATGCTGAGCAATTTTTGTGTTCAATTTTGAGTGTGGTTTGAGCTGAGTTGACGTACTTGAGGGGGTTTGCTAGGTTGTCTGCGTAACCACGGGCATACGGTCCGTGGCGAGTGGCGGTGTGATTCCCCATCCACCGCTATTTTTACGGGTGCGCTCCGGCTCTAGGGCTGGGAGCACCATGAACGAGGAGGTACCTCGTGGGGCGTTATACCAGGCTGAGGCGAGGCTTGGTCGCGGCTGCATTGGTGGCAGCGGCGGGTCTCGTCTCGGCGGTGGTAGTGACTGCAGGGTCCGATGCTCGGTCTGGGGTGGGTGTTGCCTCGAGCGCCGCGGGCCCCGCGGTACAGCGGCTGGCGGTACCGCAGCGGCTGGCGGCGCCGGCGGCGTGGCCTGATGGGCTGCGTCCCGGCGACCGGACGGTTAGCCGTTCGGCGCCGCGGCGAGCGCTACCGGTACCGGTGCGACCGGCACCAACGACCACGATGTACGTGGCCGTGTCGGTGCGCAAGGTGTGGCCGACGTCGGCTCCGGGTCCGAACGTGAAGTCCGTGGGGCGGTTGCTCTGGGGGCAGCGTGTGACCGTGCTCGGCCGGGTGCGGGCGACTGCGTCCGATCCGGGCTGGCTGCGTATCAGATATGGCGGGGAGATCTGCTATATCAGGGCCGTCGCCATCGGCCGGTCCAAGCCGCCTCCAATGGTGGTGCGGACGGCGCCGGCTAGCCCGGCGCAACCGGTATCGGTGGGGCTAGGGGCACCACCGCCACCACCTCCGGTCTCGCGCTCGGTGGGTGGTTCGGTCTGGGATCGGCTTGCTGGCTGCGAGTCTCGTGGCAACTGGCGCATCAATACCGGCAATGGGTTCTACGGCGGCCTGCAATTCACCCTCGGCACGTGGCTCGACTACGGCGGCGGTGCGTATGCGCCGCGGGCCGACCTGGCCAGCAAGTCGCAGCAGATCGCGGTGGCCGAACGGCTCCGCGCTGCTAAGGGCTGGAAGCCATGGCCGGGGTGCCGGCGCAAGCTCGGGTTGCCGTAGCGCGTCGAATCTAGCGCGGACATGATGCCGCATTAGATAGTGGCTCCCGGGGGTCGCATATAGCGGCGGCCTCCGGGGTCACGCCCAACACACGACGGGGCTGTATACTGGATTACATGAAGAAGCCATTATTGGTCTTGGTGGATGGGTCGGCGGTGTTTCACCGCGGGTACCACGCGATTCCGCATTTATCGACGCGCGATGGTACGCCTACCAACGCGGTGCTCGGGTTTGCCAACATTATGTTTAAGGTGATCGAGTCGTTGCAGCCGGCTTACGTGGTGGTGACCTGGGATAAATCGAGCAAAACGTTTCGCAACGAGCTTTATCCGGCGTACAAAGCTACGCGGGTGAAGCAGCCGGATGATCTGTACGCGCAGATTCCGACCACGCGTGAGCTGGTGGAGGCGCTGCGAATGCCGTGGGTGGAGCTGGAAAACTACGAGGCTGATGACATTATTGGCACGCTGGCGCGGCAGGCCGAGGAGCGCGGTGACTTGGAGATTGTGATCGCGACTGGCGACAAAGATCAGCTGCAGCTGATCGACAAGGCGACGGTGGTGGACATGTTTAACCCGCGCGGCTTGGAGCCAACGCGGTACGATTTGGCCAAAATGCAGGAGCGATATGGGCTGACGCCGCAGCAGTTTATTGATTACAAGGCGCTAGTAGGCGATGCGAGCGACAATATTCCGGGCGTGAAGGGGATTGGCGACAAGGGGGCGATCAAGCTGCTGGCGCTGTATCAGACCCTCGATGGGATTTATGAGCATGCGAATGAGATTGTGGGAAGCGTGGGTGAGAAATTGCGCGCTGAGAAGGAAATGGCTTACCTGAGCCGTAAACTGAGCGTAATTGTGTGTGATGCGCCGGTGAAGCTCGATCTGGATGCGGCTAAAGTGCGCCCGGGGGATTATGAAAAGCTGAGCGAGCTGTTTCGGCGACTGGAGTTTCGTAGCCTCATGAACAAGCTGCCGGAGCTCAAGCGCGAGGTGGCGGTGGCGAGCGGCGCGGTGGGGGAGGTGGCCGCGACGGGGCCGCTGACGCTGTTTGGCGATGAGGCCGGCCCGGCGAAGCCGCGGCGCGAGCATCTGGACGCGGTGAAGTACACGGCGGTGACGACGGAAGCGGCACTGGAGGAGCTGGCGAGCAAGCTCGAGCAGCAGCCGGTGTTTGCGTTTGATACCGAGACCACCTCGGTAGATACCATGAGTGCGGATTTGGTGGGTTTGAGCGTGGCGTTTACGGAAGGCGAGGCCTACTACGTGCCGGTGGGTCACGATGAGGGCGAGCAGTTGGCATCGGCGGTGGTGCTCGACCGGCTGCGGCCGGTGCTCGAGAACCTGGCGGTGGGCAAGACCGGCCATAACGTGAAGTTTGATTACGAGGTGTTGCGGCGGCATGGGATTCGGGTGCAGGGCATTGCGTTTGATACTATGATCGCGGCGTTTTTGCTCAATTCGGTGGGACGGTCGCAGTCGCTCGATGACTTGGCCTACAGCGAGCTGGGGATCGAAATGATTCCGATCTCGGAGATGATTGGCGTGGGCAAAGCACAGATTTCGTTTAACGGCACCAATATCGAGGAGGCGGCTACGTATGCGGCTGAGGACGCCGATATTTCGTGGCGGCTGTACGAGCGGCTCAAAGGCCAGCTGGAGCAGTGGCGCGAGGTGAATGAGTATGGCTGGAGCATGGAGCGGCTGGCCACGGAGGTAGAGTGGCCGATTGTGCCGGTGCTAGGTGAGATGGAGATCGCCGGTATCAAGCTCGATACGGAGGTGTTGGCGACGTTTGGCAAACGGCTCGAAAAGCGCATTGGGGAGCTCAAAGGCGAGATTTACGATCAGGCTGGTGAGGAATTTAACTTGGGCAGCCCGGCGCAGTTGGGGCAGATTTTGTACGGACGGTTGGCGCTGCCGGTGGCGGGGCTCAAGAAGGGCAAGACGGGGGTGTCGACGGCGGCGGATGTGCTCGAGAAGCTGCGCGGGGTGCACCCGATTATTCCACTGATTATGGAGTATCGTGAGCTCGATAAGCTCAAAAATACCTACGTGGACGCCTTGCCGGCACAGGTGGGAGCGGATGGCCGGGTGCACACGAGTTTTAGCCAAACGATTGCACAGACAGGACGGCTTTCGAGTACGAACCCGAATTTGCAGAATATTCCGGTGCGCACTGAGCTGGGGCGCGAGATTCGGACGGCGTTTGTGGCTCCAGAGGGTCGTGTGCTCGTGAGCGCTGATTATTCGCAGATCGAGCTGCGGGTGGCGGCGGCACTGGCGGGTGATCAAGACATGATCGCGACGTTTAAAGCGGGGATCGATTTGCATCAGCAAACGGCGGCGGAATTGTACGGTGTGCCGCTTGAGGAAGTCACAAAAGAGCAGCGAAGTGCCTCGAAAACGATCAATTTTGGGGTGTTGTATGGCATGAGCCCGCACGGGTTGAGTGTGGCTACGGGAATGGATGGTAAAGAAGCAGCTGGGTTTATTGAGCGGTACTTTGAGGTGCGGCCCAAGCTTAAGGAGTACATCGAGGCGACGAAGAAATTTGCCTATGACAAGCAATATACGGCGACGTTGTTTGGGCGTCGACGGGCTTGTCCGGAGGTGCGGTCGAGCAATTTTCAGATTCGCAGCTCGGCGGAGCGGGTGGCGGTGAATGTGCCGATTCAGGGGACGGCGGCGGATATTTACAAGTTGGCGATGATCGAGCTGGCGCGGCGGCTTGGCGACGACTGTGATCTGTTGCTGCAAATTCACGATGAGCTCATCGTGGAGGCGCCGGAGGCCAAGGGCGAACAGGTGGCGGCGTTGATGGCCGAGGTGATGAGCGGGGTGATTGATTTGGGCGTGCCATTGGCGGTGGATACGGCCGTGGGGAATAATTGGGGAGCGCTGTAGGCGATGGGCGAGCCAGACGAGATTCTGCAGGCCACCTGCCAAGAGATTGTGACGCTGGTGGCGACGGCGATTGATGCGGAATCCTCGGGTGAACTGCGCGTGATGCGGCTGCCGGGGGGTGCTGAGGTGGGCCGCCAGATGACGATTGACGCTACGGAGTCGGGTGGCCGGATGAATCGGTGCCATCTCTCGATTCTGAACGCTGATACGGCGCCGGCCGAGGAGGTGGTGCGGATCGAATATGAGCATGACAAGCAGGGTAAATTTGAGCAGCGCCGGGTGTATTCGGTGCAGAGTGTGCGGCGGCGAGGCGGCAAATTGGTGCTTCTCGAGAATTTCATCGCCGAGAACCCGGAAACGGTGCGCGAAGAGGATTTTCGGTCGATTACTTCGGATAGTTATGCGCGGACGGCGGTGAAGTCGGTTCAAGACTGGACGCGCTACCGGACATGGCAGCTTCAACAGACTAGGAAACGGTGACATATGCCGGAAGGACCGGAGGTAGAGACAATTCGGCGTGGGCTTGAGGTGAGCATTGTGGGCCAGACTATCGCGGACGTGGATGTGCGGTGGCCCGGCAGCCTCGTGGAGCCGGTGGGAGTGGCGCGTACGGTGATGCTGGGGGCGGTGGTGCGGCATGTGGCGCGCCGAGCGAAGGTGCTGCTGCTGGAGCTCGATCGCGGATACACGATGATGTTTCATTTGAAGATGACAGGCCAAATGGTGCTCGTGAAGGCAGATGGGGAGCGGTATGCTGGTGGGCATCCGTCTTTGAGCATGCGCGAGGCGCTGCCGGATGGGTCGACGCGGCTGGTGTTTGGGTTTGCTTCGGGCGATCGGCTGTTTTTCAACGACCAGCGCAAATTTGGCTGGATGAAGCTCGTGCCGACGGCCGAGGTGGGGCTGGATCCGTTGGTGGCGCGCCTGGGGCCGGAGGTGCTGTCGGCGGAATTTACGGCTGCGTATTTGGGTGATCAGCTGCGGCGACACGCGCGGGCGCCGGTGAAGGCGGTGATACTCGATCAGTCGACCGTGGGTGGCATTGGCAATATTTACGCCGACGAGTCGCTGCATTTGGCGCGGATTCATCCGGCGCGGCTGGCGGGTTCGCTGACGCTGCCCGAGGTGCGGCGGCTGCAGGCGGCGACGCGCGACATCATGACGGCGGGCATCGAGCATGGCGGCACGAGTTTTGCGCATTACGTGAATTCACTAGGCGGCACGGGGGATTACTTAGAGCACGCGCGGGTGTTTCGGCGGCAGGGATTGCCTTGCGCGGTGTGCGGCACGGTGATCGAGAAAATCCGGGTGGCTGGGCGGGGGACGCATGTGTGCCCGAAGTGCCAGCGATTATAGGTAGTAGGGTAGGCGGAAATACCTGACAAATTACATGCCTGCAAAATGTCAGGTATTTTTGGGAGAGGAATTAGCTAGCGGCAGCTTTGTATGTCGGAGTAACACGATCCCCGGTACTACTAAGATGAGAGCACTAATTGCGAATGCGAGGGCAGTGCTGCCTATTCTTAGGCCGGTGATGCCGGTATCGCAGAGGCAACCAAGGTCGGGATACTGGTAGGCCGCAAAGGTGATGATGAGGCTGGCCGCGGTGCCAACCGCTATTTGTTTGATGAGGTGCGGCCGAATATTTTGGTTGTTTTTGATGGCATTGAGAATCTGAGTATCGATGCCGATGGCGGCTATGAGGCAGCCGAGTAGCACCAGTGCGAGCAGACCGGTGGCAAATAGGAGGAGGAAGCCGAAGGCTAGACAAGCCAAGAGGCCCAGGATATTGGCGAGACGGTGAGCTTTGATATATTCGAAAGGATCGTCCAGCCCGAGCTTCATGGCTTTACGGTACGCGATTACGGCTTGGCGCACAATGGGGCATGGAAATCAGATGCGCTACACTATCTGGTATGACGTTATTTTTCTACGGCCCCAATACGTACGAGTTGCACCGGCAAATTCAGCAGATGGTGGAGGCTTACGTGGCGAAAGCGGGGGCGGATTTTGGCCTGGAGCGGGTGGAGGGGGCGACGATGCGGCCGCATGAGCTGACGGGTGTGCTGCAGGCCAGCCCGTTTTTGGCGAATTCGCGATTGGTGATTGTGGAAGGTTTGGCCCTTAACAAAGCCATTGGTGACAAGCTAGCCGGCATCATGGCCGGGGTGCCGGCCTCGACGGTGGCGGTGTTTGCCGACCGGGAGGTGGATCAGCGCACAACCGTGTTTAAGCAGCTGTCGAAGGCCGATAAGGTGGTGAAATTTGAGCCGCTGAGTGGCCCTAAGCTCCTGGGCTGGGTGCGGGCAGAGATTACGCGCCTTGGTGGCTCGGCCGAACCAGCGGTGATGCGCGAGCTGGTTGATATGGCCGGCGAGGATCAATGGCGGCTGAGCGGCGAGATCAACAAACTGGTGAATTATGATGCGGTGGTGACGGTGCAAAATGTGCGGGCGCTCGTGACGTCGAGCGTGGAGCAATCGATTTTTGAGCTGGTGGAGGCGATGACGGCCGGACGTACGGCGGCGGCATTGGCGGGTTATCGGGCGCTGTTGGAGCGGCGAGAGAGTGAAATTTATATCCTCACTATGGTGCAGTGGCAATTGCGCAACTTGCTGCTCGCCAAGAGTGCCCCGGCGGCCATGAGCCCAAACGAGCTGGCCAAAGCGGCTGGCATGAGTCCGTTTGTGGCCGGCAAAATGGCGGCGGTTCAGGATCGCATGAGTGAGGCGGCGCTGCGGAGTGCCTACCTAGCGGCGGCGGACTGCGAGTACGACGTCAAGACCGGCCGCGTGAAGGCCGATGTGGGCGTGGAGCAGCTGATTTACCGCGTGGCGGCGGGTGTGGCTCAGTAGCCGGCTTCGGCGTCGGCGACTTTGATCTCTTCGAGCAGGCTTTCCATGTCGGCGAGCAGGGTGGTGAGGTGTTGGAGCTCGCCTTTGGCCAGCCAGGCATTGCCGGGGGTAGTGCCGAAGTCGCGGAGGCCGGCGGTGTGCTCGCTTATCTCTTCGGCGAGTTCGAGCAGGCGCGCGCGGAGGGGATCGGTGGGTGTTTTTGCCATAGGCTATGAGTATATCAGGCGGGTTGGCTAGGCGTCGATTTCGGCGATGATGGCGCGGTGGTCGGAAACGAGACGGTCGGAGGCGTGCAGCGAGCTGACGGTGAGCTCGGGGTTCGTCAAAATATAGTCGCAAACAATGGGGGTGGACAGATAATGGGCGGCCGATAGGGAGGTGGTAATGGTGCCTGCAGTGGTAACTTGGTCGGTGAGACCGGTAGTTTCGAGGAATTGTTTCATGGCGGGGCTTTGGGGCGAGAGATTGAAGTCGCCGGTGACGATGACGGGGCCGGTGAGGCCGGCGACGAATTTGGCCACGAGCTGGAGCCGATGGGCTGAAGCATCGTCGCCGAGCGGCTGGTTTACCCAGTGGCCATGGTGGTTGATGAGGTTAATATTGGTCGAGCCGGCGTCTACCACTACGTGTTGGAAGTTGCGCGTGGCGTTGCTGTCGTAGGCCGCGAGGTGGTTTTGGGTGAGCGGTCCTGGTCCGCCGGTGTAGTGAACCGAGGCGTCGTGGAGGGGGTAGCGGGAGAGAATGGCGTTGCCGTATCCCAGCGGATGATCTGCCATCGTGAATGTGGTGCTGAGCGCAAAGTGAACATATTGGTATCCGCCGAGCTCGGCGATTCGCTCAACAGTGCGGAAATAATTCCAGGGTGAGGTGGGGGCAATTGGCTCGGGGTAGGTGTAAATTTCTTGGGCACAGATGATGTCGGGCGATTCGTGCTTGACGAGGTCGAGCAAGGGGCGCAGCAGGCGGCCCTGCCAGACGTTGATCTGGAGTAGTTTCATGCCATGTCTCCGGCGTCGGTTTTGACCGCCATGGCGGCGGTGTAGGTTTTGGACTGTTTGAGCTTAGAGTAATTGCCGAAAACGGCGGTGAGGTGGCGCTTCATGTACTCCTTGAGTCCGGAGACGGTGACGAGGTAGAGCCGGCCGCCGGGGTTGAGGTGAGCGTGGGCGTCGTGGAGGAATATTTGCAGTAACTCGGTGCCGATTTTGGCCGGTATGTTGGAGACGATGAGGTCGAATTTTTCGCTGGGCGGGACGTGCGCGAAGCCGTTGGATAGATAGGCCTGGGTGTTGGAGAGGTGGTTGAGCTGGGCGTTTTTGGCGGTGAATTCGATGGCGACGAAGTCTTTGTCCACGAGGTGTATTTGACCCTGGGGAGCCAATTTTGCGAGCGTGAGGCCAAGCGGCCCGTAGCCGCAGCCAAGGTCGAGCACGTGAGCGTTGGGCGCGATCTCGATATGGTTTAACAGGAGTACGGTGCCTTCATCGATGGCTTTGGGGCTGAAGAGGCCCCACGTGGAGTGGAAGGTGAGGGGTTGGCCGCGCAGCGTGGCTTGAAAGCTAATGTCTTGTTTGAGTTCGGGGATAGTCACAGCCATGTACTATAGCGCTACTTTGGGTTTACGCCAAGCCCTTGTCGATCTGGGCATCAGACAACAAAAAAGGGCCCGAAGGCCCTGGTTTTTGAAGAAGTCGAGATTATTTTTCGGTGGTCTTTTTCGCAGCTGGTTTTTTCGCAACGGGCTTTTTGGCAGCGGCGGGCTTGGCGGCAGCGGTTTTGGTGGCTGGAGCCTTCTTGGCCGCAGTTTTGGCGGTGGCGGCTTTTTTGCCGGCTCCCTTGGTGGTTTTGGCCTCGACAGGGGCTTTTTCGGCACCGCTGGCTTGGGCAACGGCGTGGGCTAGCGAGCTTTTGCGGCGGGCGGCAGTGTTTTTGTGGATGGTGTGCTTTTTGACGGCACGGTCAATTTCGGAGTAGGCGGCAGCCAGGCTGGTCTCGATGAGTTTGGTGTCGCCACCACCGAGCGCTGCCTGAAGAGCCGAAATGTCTTGTTTGACGGCACGCTTAACTTGCAGGTTGCGGCTGCGGCGAACGAGGGCTTGTTTAGCCCGCTTGATGGCGGATTTGATGATAGGCATGAAGGAGTTCCTAAAGTACCAAGAGAATATACCCGATTTTGGCTTACTTGTAAAGATATGGCTTCCCGTGCAGCCGAAGCATAAGCAAAACTATTGACAAATAGCCTCAAATGAGGTAGATTAGCAACCTATGGACTTAACTCCCAAACAACAGACGTCCGAAGCAATTCGCCAGGCTGAGACCATTTTGATCTTGACCGGCCAGCACCCGTCGGTTGACCAGGCGACGGCGGTTTTGGCGTTGGCGGCGATTTTGCGCAAATTTGGTAAGACGGTGACGCCAATCATTAGTGATAACCCTCCGGCTTCGGTGGCGGCGCTTGAGATGGGCACGGTGGAACGCGGCTTGGGTGGGTCGCGCGATTTCTTGCTGAAAGTGGACGTTTCGAAGGCTGAGGTTGATCAGCTGCGCTACGAAGTGGCTGAGAACAAGCTCAATATTCATTTGACGCCGTCTCGGGGTAGTTTTGCGCCGAGCGATGTGACGTTTGGCTATGGGGCGTTTCACTACGATCTGGCGATTGTGCTGGGCGTGCCGACGCGGGCGCGGATTGACCGGATTTACGAGCAGAATTTGGCGTCGTTTGAAACGATTCCGATGGTTAACCTCGACTTCCATCGTTCCAATGAAAACTACGCAGCGGTTAACTTGATCGAGCCGAATGCTTCGAGTTTGTGCGAAATGTTGGTGGCGCTGAGTGAAAGTTTGCAGAGCGGTATTATTGACGCCGAAATTGCGACGGCGCTGCTGATGGGGATTGTGGCTTCGACTGATCGTTTTACGGCTTCGCATACGAGCCCGAAGAGCTTGACGGTGGCGGCGCAAATGATGGCAGCGGGTGCTCGCCAACAGGCGGTGGTGCGGGCGCTGTATCGCGACGGTAAGTCTGAATCGCGGGGCGGCCAGGATCGGGGTGAGCGGTCTGGGGGTCAGGACCGAGGTGGTAATCAGGACCGCGGCGAGCGCAGTGGTGATCGCAATCGGCCCGAGCGTACCGCGGAGCGCCCTGCTGAGCGGAGTGAGCGTGCGCCCGAGCGGAGCAGTGAGCGTGCGCCCGAACGCGAGCGCACGGTTGAGCGTGCGGCGGCGCCGAGCCAGCCCGCCGCCGTGCGGCCGGCTGTGGCGGAATCAGCTCCGGCAGCCGCGGCAACTCAGGCATCGACGACGGTGGCCACGACTCCCGCGCCGGTGAGTACGCCGCCGACCTACGAACAACCAACGGCTGCGCCGGACCTGCCGATTATTCAGCCGAGTCACATTGAACTGAGCGAGCCGGAGTCGGCTCCGGCGCCCGTGCACGAGGCGCAGCTTGAGTTGGTGCGCGAAGCCACGCCCGTAGCCGCTGCCGCTCCGGCGCCTGTAGTCGTTGAGCGTCCGCAGGGTATGCCGGCGGCTGATTTTGCTGCGGCGGCCGAGATGTTTAATGTGGATCAACCGGCGACTGAGCCGCGGGCCGGACAAGGGGTTTCGTAGCGGCTTTGGAAGCCTCGACCCCGGAAATTAATGGGCTGCTTTTAATCGACAAGCCGGTTGGCTTGTCTTCATTTGATGTTATTCGGCGGCTGCGGCGGCAAACGGGGGTGCGCAAGATCGGTCATGCGGGCACGCTTGACCCGTTGGCGACCGGCATGATGCTGATGTTGTTTGGCGCGGCGTGCAAGCGGGCTGAGGTGCTGACAAAGCTCGATAAGCGCTACGTGGCGCAAATAACCCTGGGTGCTACTAGCAGCACCGGCGATGGCGAAGGCGAGAAGACGCTCGTGAGTGCGGCGGTACCTGATCGGGCCGCGGTGGCGACGGCGATCGCCCAGTTGACCGGGATGATCACGCAGACGCCGCCGGTGTATTCGGCGATCAAGATTGGGGGCAAGGAGGCGTACAAGCGAGCGCGGGCCGGCGAGACCGTGGTGATGCCGAGCCGGCAGGTGACGGTGTATGAGAATGTGCTGACTCGGTATGATTATCCGGTCGTGGAGCTGGAGGCCAAAGTGTCGAGCGGCACCTATATTCGGACGTTGGCGGAGGATTTGGGCGCGCTGCTCGAGACGGGGGCGTATCTTTCGGGCCTGGTGCGGACCGAGGTGGGGGAGTATCGCTTGACCGAGGCGCAGGATTTGGCCTTGGTGGAAGCGAAAAACGTTCGTTTGTATCTGAAAAACGTTTAGTTCCGAACGCAAAAAGGAGGTCTATGTAAATATTTCTACATATGGAGTAGAATCCAAGGTGGTTTATTGAATGTTGTGACAGAAATGGTTGACAAAAAAATATAAACGTGGTAACATGTAGTAATGATCGTTTGCTGATTGCTCTGCGGTAACGCAGGTCAGCCAGGAGACGACCGCCTCCGCACGAGACATTCTGCCCTGTACGTGCGGCCGCCCCCAAGATCTTTCACTTGATCGTGTATACAGCACAGCGCCAAACGAGCGTCTGCGGCCCCGCAGGGTTCGTTCCGTCCGCCGGTTCCGGGATTCGTCCTGGAGAAAAGAGGTACGAAATGTGCCAACACAACCCCACCTGCCCGCCGGCAGAGGCCCCCAACCGCGACCAAGCGGTCGTTGTCTCGGATCACATGGGTGATCAGGGATGGGCTACTCGTTGCAACGGCGTCGTGACCTTCGCGGATAATGGTGAGATTCTGCCGAGTGGCAAGGTCCTCGGACCGCCGCCGCTCGACGCTGCGTGGACCCCCAAGCCACCGCCACTCGCCGCTTCTTCGGCCGCCTAGCCAGCTGTACTACCGGTCATAACCCGTCCGACCCCCGCGCTCACAAGGCGCGCTGGTCGGGCGGGACCGACCCAAGTTCTGAATACCGCGGTCTTCAGAGTTTAGGTTCGGTCTCGATGGGTTGTGGCCAGAGCTGGCCGTACGGTAGGCTGAGAAATCGCTACGCGTAGGCCTTTTGATAGTGTCGTTGGCACGGGTACTTGATTAGATAGGTAAAAAGTGCTAATATCGATTGCGTTATGTTAAAACCTGAATCGAAAACCAAGGTTATTACAGGTCTACAGACCCACAAGAAGGACACCGGCTCGCCGGAGGTTCAGGTGGGTATTTTTACCGAGCAGATCAAAGAGCTTACAAAGCATCTCCAATTGCACAAAAAAGATGAGCACTCCCGCCGTGGTCTGCTCAAGATGGTGAGCAAGCGCCGCCGGTTGCTTGATTATCTCAACAAGCGTGATCCGTCGCGCTACCGGGATGTGCTCAAGAAGCTCGATCTGCGCCGCTAACACGCGGTATGGTACAATGTCCGCACATACCTCCAGGCTACGCTACCAATTAACGCGTGCGCGTCCGTGAGTATGTGTTAGAGCTTTGGGATGAATCTACCTTATGCGGTTGATCCCTTGTCCCTGGCACGTATGCGCAAGCCGTTAAGGAACTACATGAAACAAGAGATTATTCACCCGTTCGGGGGTAAAGCCCGGTCGTTTAAGACTGAGTTTGCCGGCCGGGAACTGACGATTGAGACCGGTAAAATGGGCTTTTTGGCCGATGGTGCCGTGACCGTGCGCTATGGCGATACGGTGGTGTTTGGTACGGCTGTGGTGAGCAATACGCCGCGCGATGGCGTGGATTTTTTCCCGCTGCTGATTGATTACGAAGAGCGGTTTTATGCTGCGGGTAAGATTTCGGGCAGCCGATTTATTAAGCGCGAGGGGCGGGCGAGCGAGCGCGCTACGCTGAGTGCGCGGTTGATCGACCGGCCGATTCGGCCGCTGTTTCCCAAGGGCTATCGGCACGATGTGCAGTCGGTGGCGATGGTGGTGAGCGCGGACCTGGAATTTGCGCCCAACATTATCGCGATGACGGCGGTGTCGATGGCGCTGAGCCTGAGCGGTGCGCCATTTGAGGGGCCGGTGGCAGGCGTGCGGATTGGTTTGGTGGATGATGAGCTGGTGGTATTCCCGAGCGAATCGCAGATGGCCGAGTCGAAGCTTGATTTGACTGTGGCTGGTACCAAAGACGCCATCATGATGGTGGAAGCGGGTGCCAATGAGGTGGATGAGGCGACGATGATTGCGGCGATCGAGCTGGCGCACAAAAGCATTCAGCCGCTGATTGAGCTGCAGGAGAAGATCGCCAAAGAGCTGGGGGCGAAGGAAAAGCCGTATGAGCTCGTGCTGGCCAACGAGGAGTTGGTGGCGTCGATCAAGCACTTTTTGGACGGCAAATTGGGGCCGGCGGTGCGGCACCAGGATCACTATGCGCGGCATGATGCTCTGCGCAACCTGGAAGGTGAGACAGTGACGCAATTTGGCGAAAACTATGAGCACAGTGATATTGAGGTGGCATTCCGGAAGGTGATGGATTACGAAATTCGCCGGGCGATTTTGGAAGACGGCGAGCGACCCGATGGGCGCAAGACCACCGAAGTGCGACCGATTTCGAGCCAGGTTGGCTTGCTACCGCGCACGCATGGTTCGGCGTTGTTTACGCGCGGGAGCACGCAGGTGCTCAACGTGACGACGCTGGCGAGCACGAGCTACGCGCAGCTCATCGACACGATGGAAGAAGACACCACCAAGCGCTACATGCACCACTACAATGCGCCGGGTTACTCGGGTGGCGAGGTGAAGCCGATGCGCTCGCCGGGCCGCCGCGAGATTGGCCACGGGGCGCTGGCGGAGCGAGCGTTGCTGCCGGTGATTCCGACCGTGGAGGATTTTCCATACACGATTCGCACGGTGAGCGAGGTAATTAGCCAGAACGGCTCGAGCTCGATGGCGAGCGTGTGCGGCTCGACGCTGAGCCTCATGGACGCGGGTGTGCCGATTCGCAAGCCGGTGGCGGGTATTGCGATGGGGCTCGTGACGGATCACGAGAAAGCCGGGAAATACGTGATTTTGAGCGATATTCAGGGTGCCGAGGATTTTGCCGGCGACATGGACTTCAAGGTGGCGGGTACCAAAGACGGCATTACGGCGCTGCAGATGGACATCAAGGTGAAGGGGATTACCCCGGAAATTATGAGTAAAGCACTTGCTCAAGCCAAAACTGGACGTGAGCACATCATGACCCGCATGATGGAAGTGCTCGATGCCCCGCGCGGGGAAATGAGCGAGTACGCGCCGCGGATTTCGAAGCTGATGATTAATCCCGAGAAGATCAAGGATGTGATTGGCAAGGGTGGTGAGACGATTAACCGGATTATTGCCGAGACCGGGGTGGAGATCGACATCGAGGATTCGGGGCTCGTAATGATTGCCTCCACCGACGCTGACGGCGCTGAGCGGGCGATTGCGATCATCCGCGGCCTTACCGAGGATCCGGAGGTGGGTACGATTTACGAGGGAACCGTGGTGAAGCTTATGGAATTCGGCGCGTTCGTGAACGTTTTGCCGGGCAAAGACGGCCTGGTGCACGTGTCGCAAATGAGCGACAAGCGCGTGGAAAAAGTTTCGGATGTGGTAAAATTGGGCGACAAGGTGCGCGTGAAGCTGCTCGAGATCGACGGCCAGGGACGATTGAATTTGAGTATGAAAGCGGTAGGCGACCAGCACAGTTAGGTTGCTGGGGTGCGAGGCCTCTCGAATCCATCGAGAGGCTGGAGGGCCGCAGCAAAATAAACGGGTAGTATGCAGGACAAACAAGCAGACAAGGCAGAGCAACTGGCGCAGATCGCTCAAGCGATTGAGCAGGATGGGGTGACCCCACATTTGAAGCAAACGGCAACGCAGTTGGTGTTTGGGGTGGGGAGTCCGACGGCCGAGCTGATGTTTGTGGGTGAAGCGCCAGGCAAGAATGAGGATTTGCAGGGGGAGCCGTTTGTGGGTGCGGCCGGTAAATTCTTGAACGAGATGCTAGCCTCGATTGGTTTGAAGCGGTCGGATATTTACATCAGCAATATCGTGAAGTACCGGCCGCCCGATAATCGGGACCCGACGCCGGAAGAGATTGCGGCATTTGTGCCCTATTTGCAGCGTCAAATTGAAGTGATCGGGCCGAAGCTGGTCGTGTTTTTGGGACGGCACTCGATGAGCGTGTTTTTGCCCGAGCTGCGGATAAGTCAGGCGCATGGGAAGCCGGTGCGCAAGGGTGGGCAGGTGTACCTGCCGCTGTTTCATCCGGCGGCGGCGCTGTACAACCCGGCGATGCGTGAGACGCTCCTGGCGGATTTTGCCTTGATACCGGCCATTTTGAAGAAGATAGGGTAGTGGCTGGAATTTTTTTGCAATTATTTTGAATAACAATTTGGCTAGCCTAGGGCGGCCAAAACGAAAGGACCTTCATTGGAACCAAATAATACCAATAACGACAACAAAACTCCGCAGCGGCCAGTGCCGCCGCTGGTAAACCCGGTGGCGGGTAACGCGCCTCGGCGGCCCGTGAACACGGCGCCGACGGGTGGCGGATTGCCGCCGGTAGCGCCGCGGTCGGCTGATCGGCCAGTGGCCGCTCGGCCGCCGGCGGCCGCCCGCGTGCCGCTGACTTCGCGGCCGAACGTGGCCGCGCAGCTGGCCTCGGTGCAGCCGGCGGGTGGCGCTGCTGCGGCGCGGCCGCAACAGCCGAGCGGCGGCAAGCCGGCGGCGGGCGGCGGTGGCCAACGTTCGGGCGGTGGAGGCGGCGGTGGCGGTGGCCGGGGCGGACGCCGTCGCGGCCAGTCGCAGGTGCCCAACCACACCGACCTGGTGCCGGCGCTCGATACGATGCCGGTGAACAAGAGCGTGTTTAACGGTGCTAGCGGCAAGCAGCAAACCAAGCAGCGGGGTGCGCAGGCTGCTCAAGCCGACCGCGGGCCGGCCAATCAGGTGACGCACGAGCAAAAACTCAAGGTGATTCCGCTGGGCGGCTTGGGTGAGGTGGGCAAAAACATGATGGCCATCGAATTTGGTAACGATATTATTACGATCGATATGGGCTTTATGTTCCCCAATCCGGGGAAATTTCCGGGGGTAGATTATACGATTCCGGATGTGAGCTACCTAGTGAAGAACAAGCACAAGATTCGCGGACACGTGCTGACGCATGCGCATGAGGATCACATGGGCGGCATTCCGTTCATTTTGCCGCAGCTGCCGGCGCCGATTTATACGGCGCGGTTTAGTGCGGGGATGGTGGAGAAGAAGCTGGTGGAATACCATTTGCAGACGCAGCCGCAGCTGCGCGTGATGGATCCGGATAAGCACGAGAAGGTGCAGATTGGGGCGTTTACGCTCGAAATGGTGCGTGTGACGCATTCGATTCCGGATGCCTGCGCCGTGGTGATCACGACGCCGGTGGGCAAGATCATCAACACGGGCGACTGGCGGTTTGACCCGACGCCGGTGGATGGTAAGCTGGCCGACTTTGCGCGGCTCAAGGAGTTGGGGGCCGAAGGCGTGCTGCTGCTCATGAGCGACAGTACGTCGTGCGAGTATTTGGGCCACTCGAAGAGCGAGGCCGAGATTGAGCCGACATTCCACGAGGTGTTTAATCGGCAGGACGGGCGGATTATTTTGGCGAGTTTTTCGAGCCAGATCAACCGTATTCAGCTGGTGATTAATGCTACGGCGGCGGTGGGCCGCAAGATTGCGTTCGTGGGCCGCTCGATGCTGGCCAACGTGGAGCTGGCGATTAAGCTTGGCTATCTCAAGATCCCGGCAGGCCTTGTGGTGCGGGTGCAGGACGTAGTGAACTTACCGGACAACAAAGTGGTGATCATGTGTACGGGCTCACAAGGCGAAGAAAATTCGGCTTTGACGCGCATGGGCACGGGCGATCACCAAAACATCAAGATCAAGCCCGGCGACACCGTGGTGTTTAGCTCGAGTATTATCCCGGGCAACGACCGCTCGGTGACGAGCTCGATCGACGCTTTGATGCGCGAGGGGGCCAAGGTGGTGCACCATGTGTTCCGCGATCTGGATGGATTGGGGCCGCTGCATGTGGGTGGTCACGCGTACCAGGATGAGATCAAAGAGATGATTGCGATGGTGAAGCCGAAGTACTTCATGCCGATTCACGGTGAATTCCATATGATGGTGCGCAATGCTGAAATCGCGCTCAACGAAGGTATGGCATCGGACAATATCTTTGTGATGGACAATGGCGACGTGTTGGAGATTACACCCAACCGGGCGCAGAAGGGCGCTCGCGTGCCGGCGGGGGTAGTAGTGATCGACGGCGCTGGTATCGGCGACGTGGAGGGAGTGGTGCTGCGTGACCGCATTGCGATGGGTAATGACGGCGTGTTTATGATTATCGCTACCGTGAGTCGTAAAACTGGCCGGATGGTGAGCAGCCCGGACATTATTTCGCGCGGTTTCATTTACATGAAAGAAAATGAGGAGCTGATCGGCAAGGCTCGTACGGAGATTCGCAAAGCCTTCGAGAAACGAGCGGTGGGCGGCAATCCGAGCCGTGAGGATTGGGCGAAGTTTAAGCTGCGATTGCGCGATGACATTGGCGATTTGCTCTACAGCAAGACCAAACGGTCGCCGATGGTGCTGCCGGTGATCAACGAAGTGTAGTAATGGGTGATTGAATGCCTTTGCGAAGCAAAATACGGGGTGATGCCGAGCGTAAGAATTTTGAACACCAAATTAATTCGGTGAGGGTATGGCGACTGGCTGATTGATTGTCCTTATGGTCTGATATAATGGGTGGGATATGGCAGCCAAGAAGACTTCTACCAAGACCAAGCGCAAAGCTACGACCCGGCGGTCGCGGGCGAAGGCGGCCAAATTGTCGCCTGAGGCGCGGCGAGAGATTTCGTCGGTAGTGCTGGGGCTGCTGGCGCTGTTGCTGGCGTTTGCGTGTTTTAATTTTGGCGGGTCGCTCGTGACGGGTATGTTCCACGGCTTGCGGGTTGGGATCGGCTATAGCGCCTACGTGTTGCCGGTGATTTTTGGGGCTTTGGCGTGGATGTTGTTTCAGCCGGATAAGTATGCGGTGAAGGGGCTGAATTATTTTGGGTTTTTGGGCTTGGTGGCGAGTTTATCGGCACTGTGTCATTTGTTGATAGGCCGGGCTGACGCGCAGCTGGCAGCTATGGGCGGGTACGGCGGCGGGTACCTGGGGTACGCCATTAGCATGTGGATGCTGACGTTGCTCAACGGGGTGGCAGCGGCGATTGTGCTGGTGGCATTGCTGGCGATTTTCTTGATTTTGGCGACCAATACCAATCTGAAGGCGTTGTTTACGGCGATTTTGAGTGGGTTTACGCGCGAGGGCAAGGCGGTAGACGACGATGAGGCGGCTGGTGGTAAGCAGCCGGAGCTGCAGCTGAAGGTGAACGATAACTCGGGTGCGTCGATGACGGCGTTGCCGGTGCGGGGTGATTTGAACCTAGGCGGGGGGGGGTTCAAGAAGCCGGCGCCGGCTGCCGCTGAGGCGCCGCAAGAGGCGCTGACGGCTAATTCGGAGGAGGCCTGGGAGGCGCCGAGTTTGGATTTGTTGCAGGCTACGAGCACCAAGGCGGATGCGGGGGACGTGAATGCGAATGCCAAGACGATTGCGTCGACGATGGAGAGCTTTGGGATTAACGTGACGATGGGCGAGGTGAACGTGGGGCCGACGGTGACACAGTACACGTTTATTCCGCCGGCGGGGGTGAAGCTCAATAAGATTACGGGGTTGGATACGAATCTGGCACTGAGCTTGGCGGCGCATCCGATTCGCATTGAGGCGCCGATTCCGGGCAAGAGCGCGGTGGGGGTGGAGATCCCAAATAAGAAGATTGCGACAGTGCGGCTGCGGGATGTGCTGAGCGCGCCCGAAATTGAATCGCAAAAGGCGCCGCTGACATTTGTGCTGGGGCGCGATGTGAGTGGCACGCCGATGAGCTCGGACCTAGCGGCGATGCCGCATCTTTTGATCGCGGGGGCGACGGGTTCGGGTAAATCGGTGATGATTAACGCGTTGCTGACGAGTTTGCTGTACCGGAATTCGCCGGCGGATATGAAGCTGATACTGGTGGACCCGAAGCGGGTGGAGTTGGGGTTGTACAACGATATTCCGCATTTGTTGACGCCCGTGATCGTGGAGCCGGAGAAGTGTATTTCGGCACTGAAATGGGCGGTGGCGGAGATGGAGCGACGGTATAAACTGCTGGCCGAGGTGGGCAACCGTAACATCGTGGAGTACAACACTTCGCACAAAGGCGAGGCGATGCCGTACATCGTGATTGTGATCGATGAGCTGGCGGACTTGATGGTGCTGGCGGCGGCGGATGTGGAGAGTTTGATCGTGCGGTTGGCGCAGATGGCGCGGGCGGTGGGCATTCACCTAGTGCTGGCCACGCAGCGGCCGAGCGTGGACGTGATTACGGGCATCATCAAGGCGAATATTCCGGCGCGGTTGGCGTTTAGTGTGGCGAGCCAGATTGATTCGCGGACGATTTTGGACCAGATGGGGGCGGAGAAGCTGCTAGGTAAGGGCGATATGTTGTTCTCGAGCCCGGAGTACATTAAACCGCGGCGTATTCAAGGGGTGTACATTGACGAGAAGGAAACGAAGGCGGTGACGGATTATTTGCGCTCGGCGCGGGCGCCGCAGTACAACGACGAGGTGCTGGCGCAGAAGGTGTCGCTGGGCGGCGGGCGCAGCGGGGGCGGGGGCGATCTGGGTGAGCCGGACGACGATATGTTTGACGAGGCGGCGGAGGCGGTGTTTCGGGCCGGGAAGGCATCGGCCTCGATGTTGCAGCGGCGGTTGAGGATTGGGTATGCGCGGGCGGCGCGGCTGCTGGATTTGCTGGAGGAGCGGGGGATCATTGGGCCGGCAGATGGGGCGCGGCCGCGCGATGTGTTGATTTCGAGCTTGGATCAGGTTCAGGGTGGCGGCGGTGGTGGTGAGGCGATGCGGCCGGCGGAGCCGTATGAGGAGTAGGCTGTGGCTTGGCTCCGGCCATAAACCCTAGCCTTGCTCGCGAACTCATCCCCTTTGCTTGGTGGATGCGTGGTTTTGTCTGGCGTTCGCGGCGGCTAGGGTTTATGGCCTGCGCTCGACGCGCTGAGGCGGCTGGCGCTCTACCTGTTGTTTAGCTGTAGAATGGAATTATGCGGGAAGATACGAAGCGGCCTGAGACGGGTCAGGAATTACACGTGGGCCAGCAGCTCAAGGCCCGGCGGCAGGCGTTGCGGCTGAGTTTGGCGCAGGTGGAGGTTGATACGAAAATTCGGGGTAAGTTCCTGACGGCGCTGGAGTCGGGGGATTATTCGAGTTTGCCGAATGATATTTATTCGCGGGGATTTGTGCAGCACTATGCGAGCCATTTGGGGCTGGATGGAGTGCATGTGGCGGCGGATTATGTGCGGGAGCGTGGTGGTGTGGCGCAGGCTGATACCAAGCGGCCGCAGCTGGAGCGGGCGCCGCGGTTGGTGTTTACGGGTAAATTGGCTGCGGTGGGGGGTGTGCTCGTGGTGGCGGCGAGCGTACTGTGGTATCTGTTGTGGCAATTTTCGGCCTTGGCGTCGGCGCCGGGCTTGACGGTGAACTCGCCGGAATCTGATGTGGTGCTGACCGGCGCGGTGGTGAATGTGGCGGGGCATACTACGCCCGGGGCTGACGTGAGCGTGAACGAGTCGCCGGTGCTGACCGATACGGATGGTAACTTTAGCGAAAAGGTGGCGTTGCAAGACGGGGTGAATGCGATCAAGGTGGTGGCGCGGAGCAAGCTGGGTAAGAGCAGCGTGGTGATGCGCAATGTGCTGGCTAAACTGCCCAAGATGAGTGCGGCTGAGGCGGTAGTGCCGGCGGCGGTGTTCGACGGAGTGGCGGTGGTGGTGAGTGTGAGTGAGACGACGTCGATTGTGGTGCTCGTGGACGGGGCCGAGGCGTTTCGGGGGACCTTTGTGGCGGGCAAGAGTTTGGTGTTTACGGGTAAGGTGGATGTGAACGTTACGACCGGCAATGCTGGTGCCACGAGCCTCACAGTGACGAACGCGGCGGGGGCGGGTAAGCGGCTGAGCCCGTTGGGCAAAGAGGGTGAGATTCGGCGCAATCAGGATTTTGCGAAGGATACGGTGATTCCTTAGGGTTCATGCGGCTTGATTTGTGCTAAACTGGGCGCGATAAGGGAGACGAGCGATGGCGAAGGATTTTTCGTTTGATGTGGCCAGTGACTACGATGTGGCCGAGATGACCAATGCGGTGGATCAGGCGCAGCGGGAGCTGGGTCAGCGGTTTGACTTTAAGGGGACGGCGGCCAAGCTAGAGTTTGCGGATGGCAAGACCGGGGTGCAGATAGAGGGGGAGACGAAGAACCAGCTCGATGCGATTTTGGACATGTTCCAGAGCAAGTTGGTGAAGCGTGGCGTGTCGCTGAAGGTGCTGGATGTGAGCAAGGATCCGGTTGCCGGTGGCAAGGAGATGCGCTGGAGCGTGCCGTTTAAGAAGGGGCTGGATCAGGACAAGGCGAAGCAGATTACGAAACTGATTCGCGACAAATACCCGAAGGCGAAGGCGCAGATCCAGGGCGATATGGTGCGGGTGAGCTCGACGAGCAAGGATGATTTGCAGGGGGTGATGGTGGCGCTGCGCGAGGCGACTTTTGACTTTCCGCTCGATTTCCAAAATTACCGTTGACAGTTCGGTTTGTGTTCGGTTACTATGAGCTCACATAGATAACCAGATCAAAGGACAGTACAATGAGCACAGAACTAGCGGAGAAGGTAGTAATGGAACCGAAGGCGGACAAGGCGGTAAAACCCGAGAAGGTTGAGAAGACGATCGGAGAAAAGGCCGAGCGTATGAAGGCCATTGATCTGGCGATGGCGCAGATTGAGAAGCAATTCGGAGCCGGCTCGATCATGAAGCTGGGTGAGGCTCACAAGATTGACGTGGCGACGATTCCGACCGGGTCGCTGTCGCTGGATTTGGCGTTGGGTGGCGGGTTGCCGCAAGGGCGGATTATTGAGATTTACGGGCCGGAATCGAGCGGCAAGACCACATTGGCGCTGCATGCAGTGGCGGAGGTGCAAAAGAGCGGGGGTACGGCGGCGTTTATTGACGCGGAGCACGCTTTGGACCCGGAGTATGCGGGGCGGATCGGGATTAACCTCGACACGTTGTTGATTTCGCAGCCCGATACGGGCGAGCAGGCGCTCGAGATCGTGGAGACGCTGGTGCGGTCGTCGGCTGTGGATATTGTGGTGGTAGACTCGGTGGCGGCGTTGGTGCCGCGGGCCGAGATCGAGGGCGACATGGGCGATGCGCATGTGGGCCTGCAGGCGCGGCTGATGAGCCAGGCGTTGCGCAAGCTGACCGGGGTAATTTCCAAGAGCAAAACCACGGTGGTGTTCATTAATCAGCTGCGGCTCAAAATTGGCGTGATGTTTGGCAATCCCGAGACTACGGCCGGCGGGCAGGCGCTCAAGTATTATGCTTCGGTGCGCATGGATATTCGCGGTTCGGAGCAGATCAAAGACGGCGACGTTTCCATCGGCAAGCATGTGAAGGTGAAGGTGGTGAAGAATAAGGTGGCGGCGCCGTTTAAGGTGGCCGAATTCGATATTATGTTTAACGAGGGGATCTCGACGGCCGGCGATTTGGTTGATCTGGCGGTGAAGTTCGGGCTGGTGATCAAGAGCGGGGCGTGGTACTCGTACAAAGAGGAGAAGATCGGTCAGGGGCGAGAGGCGGCTAAGCAGTATCTGAAAGATCATCCCGAGCTGATGGTGACGCTCGACAAGGATATTCGCAAGCTCGCTCAGGCGGTCTAGATTATGCCGGTCGTTACGGCGATAAAGCGAAAGTCGCGGCTTAGAGGCGCGGTGCTGTTCCGGGTGTTCATTGATGAGGTCTTCGCGTTTAGTTTGAGCGATCTCGAGCTCAGTAATAGCGGTATTCGAGTGGGCCAGGAGCTCAGTGAGGGCCAGATTGGGGAGTTTCGCGCGGAGGCTAAGGAGTCCAAGGCGTATGCCTTGGCTCTGCGGTATCTCGGAGTGCGGATGCGCAGTCGTCGGGAGCTCGCGGACTATCTGGCCGGCAAAGGGTGTGAGCCGGCTGAGATCGAGGTCGCGATTGGGCGGCTGGAGGGGTTGGGGTTGGTCGATGACCTCAGGTTTGGACGGGCTTGGATAGCGGACCGGCAAGCGGTGAGACCGCGGAGCCGTCTGAGGCTTGCCCAGGAGTTGGCCGCGAAAGGTGTGGCTCGGGATATTGCGGAGGTGGCGTTGCGTGATATGGCGCCGGAAAGCGAGCTTGAGTCACTTAAACAGCTCATCCAGCGCAAACGCAGATTAAGTGGCTATGCAGATGAGCGTAAGCTCACGGCTTATTTGCAGCGGCAAGGCTACCGCTGGGATCTCATCAAAGAGGCTCTGGAGGTGTCGTCTGAATTGGACTAGTTGGCGGTGACGAGGCGGTAGACGAGAACAAATGCGACGGCAAAAATGAGGATGACTAGCACGATATGGTCCGATTATCTGACCTCAGTGTAGCTTAAGAGGTTTTCGATATCAAGGTTGGGTTTCGGGTAGGGAATCGGTATTTAACAGGGCATCCTGAACCGTGGTGTCGCGAACGGTAATATGACTCGGGGTGATATCAACGATTTGGGTGCGGTCGATAATGAGATTCGGGCTAAACCAGCCCCAAAATAGAGGCCGGCGGATATGAAGCTTTTGTACCCGATTGGTATCGAGATTGATTGAGTAATCTTCGACCGAACCCAGCCGGCGGCCGGTGTCGGCTATCACGGATTGACCTAGCGGGGAGTAGCGGTCTTTTAGATCGGCTTTGAGTCGTACGATATCGGCTGGGTCGGTGAGGTCGTCTTCGTCGTCGATGATGACGCAATCGGCGGCGAATTGCCGGATGTCGCGCGTCATGAGCAGGAAGGCTTGGCTGCGGGGAGCTACGCGACAGGTAAAGGCGATGACTTGCAGGGCGGTGATGGTGAGGAGCGGTTCGCCGATCCAGGCGACGGCCTGGCCGGTTTGGAGGCTGATGATGGGTTGGCCGGTGAGGTTGCTCTCCAGAGTATACATGAGGCCATTGTACACTGCCCGGAGGGCTCGAACTGATTGACGGGGGTGCCAAAACCAGGTACAATTACAAGGTTTTACAACCACTAACCTTTTTGCGTACGGCAGGAGCCGGGCGCATCCGTGGGAATGCACCGCGGTTTCCAGAGAAAGGAATCAATGCAAAAGACTTATGAGTTGATGGTGCTGTTGCACCCCGATCTCGAAATCGACGTGGAAGCGCCGATTACTAAGGTCGAAAATCTCATCGCCGATGCCGGCGGAAAGGTTCTGAAGCGCGATAACTGGGGCAAGAAGCGCCTGGCTTATCGAATCGCGCGTCAGGACTTTGCTATTTACGTGTATTTTGAGGTGACGTTGCCACCTGAGGGCGTTGCGCAGCTCGATAGCACTATTCTTATTATGGAAGAAGTGCTACGGCATATTTTGGTGGTGCACGAAGAGAATCCTCCTCGCGCTGAAGCCAAAAAAGATGATAGGGGTGATAAGAAGGCCGAGGTAGTAGCCGAGGCTAAGGGTGAAGACGAAGCGAAAGCAGACGAGAAAGAGGGAGACAAGTAGATGGCAAAAAGCTTTAACCAAGCCATAATTATGGGTAATCTGACGCGCGATCCGGAATTGCGCTCGACCCCCAGCGGTCAGCAAGTGGCATCGTTTGCGGTGGCCACCAATCGGAGCTGGATGGATCAGAGCGGTGAACGTAAAGAGGCGGTGGAATACCACGAGATTGTGGCTTGGGGAAAGCTTGGAGAGCTAGCTGCTCAGTACTTGGCCAAGGGCCGCAAGGTGATGGTGATCGGCCGGTTGCAAACTCAGAGCTGGGAAAAAGACGGCGTGAAGCGTCAGCGCACGGAAATCGTGGCGAGCGACGTCAACTTCCTGGATGGCCCCGGCGGAGCGCCGGTTGGGGGCGGGGAGCCTCGCAGCGGTGCCGCGTCGGCCGGTAGCAACCCGGCTTCGGCGGCCAAGTCCGACGATGTGGTGATCCAGGATCTGGACGCCAATTCCAACATTAATTTAGATGACATCCCGTTTTAGGGGTTTAAGGAACACGAATGGCTAATTTTTATTCAAAGAAAGTCTGCCGCTTTTGCGCCGAGAAGGTCGATTATGTCGACTACAAGGACGTGAAGCTGTTGCAGCGGTACCTCTCGAGCTACGGCAAGATCGAGGGTCGCAAGCGCACTGGTAACTGCTTGCGTCACCAGCGGCGCGTAGCCGTGGCGCTCAAGCGCGCTCGTCACATTGCTTTGCTGCCGTTTACGGTTCGGTAGTCTGATATGGCGATGGTTTACGGACACACGGATCTGAAGATCGGGGTGCTAGTGGAACTCGAGGGTGCGCCGTACCGCGTAGTGGAATACTCGCATAAGGCTATGGGCCGCGGTGGTGCGGTGGTGCAGGTGAAGCTCAAGAATTTGCTGAGTGGTGGCGTGGTGGAGAAATCATTCCGTAGCTCAGATAAGATTCTGCCGGCCGATGTGAGCCGGGTGAATATGCAGATGCTATACCGTGAGGGCGACAATCTGGTTTTTATGAATAATGAGACCTACGACCAGGAAACCGTGAGCACTGAAGTGCTCGGTGATCAGGCCAAATATGTGGCCGATGGGACGACGGTGGGTTTGCAGATGTTCAACGGCCGGGTGATTGGCCTTGAAATCCCCAATGCGGTGCAGTTGGCGGTCACTGAGACCGAGCCGGGCGTGAAGGGCGACACCGCTACCACGGCGCTGAAGCCGGCTACGCTAGAGACCGGCGTGCAGGTAATGGTGCCGCTGTTTGTGAACGAGGGCGACCGCGTGAAGGTGAATACCTTGAGCGGGGCCTACCTCGAGCGCGCTAAGTAGGCGACTGGCGTGAAGCAGCGGCTTGATGTGCTGATGGTGACCCGGGGTCTGGCGCCCACGCGCACGCAGGCGCAGGCGCTGATTATGGCCGGCCAGGTGTCGGCGGAGGGGCGGCGGCTGGAGAAGCCTGGCTTGATGGTGCACGCGGACACTTCGCTGCATGTGAAGGACCAGCCGCGATACGCGAGCCGGGCGGGGGACAAGTTGGCCTCGGTAGTGGAGCATTTTGGGCTCGACTTTGGAGGCAAGATTGTGCTCGATGTGGGCTCGTCGACGGGCGGGTTTACGGATTTGGCGCTGCAGCACGGCGCGGCGCGGGTGTATTGCGTGGATGTGGGGACCGGCCAGCTGGCGTACAGATTGCGGCAAGATGAGCGCGTGGTAGTGATGGAGCAGACGGATATTCGCGACGTGACGGTCGGCGATGCGGGCAAGGCCATTCCGGAGCCAGCGGATATGGCGGTGATGGACGTGTCGTTTATCTCGCTTACCAAAGTGCTAGAGGTTGCGGCGGCGTTGGTAAGACCGGGTGGGCTGCTTGTGGCCATGGCGAAGCCGCAATTTGAGGCGGGCAAAGCGTTGGCGGATAAATATCACGGGGTGATACCGCTGGGGGGCGAGCGGGACGAGGTTTTGGGCGATTTGCGGCTGTGGATGCGCGAACGGTTCGAGATTATGGCCGAAATGGACTCGGCGGTGTCGGGCGCTGAGGGGAATGTGGAGCGGTTTTTCCTGCTCCGGACTCGCTCATGACGCTAGCGGAATATGAAGCGGCGCACGACGGAACGTTTAAGCAGGTGACGTTGGTCTTTTTGCGCCGGCCGGGCGAGCTGTTGCTGGCCATGAAGAAGCGGGGATTTGGCGCCGGGCATTGGAATGGGGTGGGTGGCAAGCTGGAGGCAGGCGAAACCTACGAAGCGGCGGCTCGGCGCGAGGTGACGGAGGAGATTGGCGTCGAGGTAGGCGCGCTTACGGAGGCCGGGATGCTGAGGTTTTATTTTGAGCGTGATCCGGGTTTTGAGATGCAGAATATTTTGTGCCGGGTGTATGTATGTGAGGTGTGGGTAGGTGAGCCGATGGAGACCGAGGAAATGGCGCCACGGTGGTTTGATGAGCGGGAACTCCCATATGACGAGATGTGGGCTGATGATCGGTATTGGTTGCCGGAGGTGTTGGTGGGTAAGTATATTGAGGCTGAGTTCTTGTTTGGTGGGGAGGGTGAAGTGCTCGATATGCGGCTTCGATCTTAGGCGTAACGCTCGATCATCTGGGCGAGGCCGTCCTCATCGAGGGGAGGCGCAATGAGGACGGCTGCGGCTTTGAGGGTGGGGCCGGCGTTGCCCATGGCGATTTTGAGGCCGACGGAGCGGAAGAGATGCAGGTCGTTGTCGCCATCGCCGATGCCGATGCTGGCTGCGCGGGGCACGCCGAGCCGCGTGAGCACATCGGTGACGGCGTGCTCTTTGGTGGCGTCGCTGTGGGTGATGTTGAAGGCGAAACTGCCGTCGCCGCTCCAGTCGGGTACTACATTGGCGCTGAGGTTGGGGATGGTTTCGATGGTGCTTTTGAGATGCTCGACGTCTGCGGCTGGGACCTGGCCGACATAGATAATTTCGAGGTCCTCGGCTAGGGTGGGGTGGATTGCGGGGGCGTCCGAAGCTATGCGTTCTTCCCGCAGAAATAGTGAGTAGGGGTGGTCTTTGACGATGCTGAAAATGGCGTGCACTGCGGCTTGGGGCAAGGTGGTGATTTTTAAGACCTTGTGGTCGGCGGGATCAATGATAATGGTGCCGCCGGAGATGATGCAGGGGGCGGTGAGTCCCAGTGCCTCGATTACGGGCATAGCGTAGCGCAGTGGCCGGCCCGTGGCGGCTACGAGGTGGATGCGGTCGCGGTGAGCGGCGACGGTGCGCACGAGCCGCTCTGAGGGCATGCCGTCGCGCCGGTTGGGGATGGCGGTGCCGTCGAGGTCGAAAAATATGGCCTGGTAGTTAGACATTAAAGCGGAATTCGACTACGTCGCCGTCTTGCATGAGGTAATCTTTGCCTTCCAGCCGCGCCTTGCCGGCGGCGCGGGCAGCGGGCAGGGAGCCGGCGGCCATGAGGTCGTCGTAGCTGACGATTTCGGCTTTGATAAAGCCTTTTTGAAAATCGGTGTGAATGACGCCGGCGGCTTCGGGGGCGGTGGCATCGCGGGGGATGGTCCAGGCGCGGACTTCTTTGGGGCCGGCGGTGAGGTATGTCTGCAGGCCGAGTGTGCCAAAGCCGGCGTGGGCGAGTTGGTCGAGGCCAGATTGGGTGCTGCCGAGCTCGGCGAGCAGCTCTTGGGCTTCGTCGTTCGGGAGGTCAATGAGCTCGGCTTCGATCTGTGCGCACAAGAAAATACTGCTGGCAGGAGCGACTAATTTGGCCAGATCATTTTGCATAATTTTATTGTTCAAATCTTGTTCATCAATGTTGAACACAAAAATAAATGGCTTGGCAGAGAGTAAATTTAGGTCTTTGAGCAAATCAAGATCGAGGCCGGCGCTGCCGAGGAGCTGTCCGTGGTCGAGAATTTCGCGAGCTTTTTGAGTGATTTCGAGGACCTGTCCGAAGGTTTTGGGGTCGCGCTTGGCGTCGCCTTCGAGCCGGCGCAGGCGGGCGTCGACGGTGGCGAGATCGGCGAGGATGAGCTCGGTGTTGATGGTTTCGATGTCGCGCAGGGGATTGGGGTCACCGTCGACGTGCAGCACATTGGGGTCAGAGAAGGCGCGCACGACCTGCACGATGGCGCTGGCTTCGCGGATGTGGCTGAGGAATTTGTTGCCCATGCCCTGGCCCTCGCTGGCGCCGCGTACGATGCCGGCGATATCGACGAAGGTGACCGTGGCGGGCACGATTTTCTCGGTGTGGTAGAGCTCGGCGAGGGCTGCGAGGCGGGGATCGGGTGGGGCCACGATGCCGACGTTGGGCTCGATGGTGGCAAAGGGGTAGTTGGCCGCCAAGACATTGTTCTTGGTGAGCGCGTTGAAGAGGGTGGATTTGCCGACGTTGGGCAGGCCGACGATGCCGAGGGAAAGTGACATGGGGCTATTTTACAGATTTGGGGATGGTATGGCTAGGCGAGGTCAACTATGATGTGCTTACCGTGAGTTTGATGATCAAGGAGGGTCGGTATGGGTGAATTGGGTCCGTCACCCGAGCAAGAGCCGAGATATATGAGAGAACAAGTGTTGCAGGTGCTCGCTGGGTTGGTTGCGAAAGGCTATGATCACCCGGATGCTTTGCCTTTGGAGGGTGACCCGGAAGTCTCTGCAGCACAGCAAGCGGTGGACGCTTGGCGGGCCCAAGAGCTGGAGGCGGCGGCGAAGAGCCTGTTCCCGGTGCAGATATCCTGGCGACTATGAGCGTGGACACCATTTTCGTGGATGCGGGCTTTCGTAATCCAGACTACTTGGACGAAGTCTGCGGATCTTCTCTGGATCATGATCTGGCTGATGCCGAGGACGCTGATTTGCCTGAGGTGGCGGAGCAAATTCGGGCGAAGATAGCCGAGCTCGAGGCGTTACGGGACAATTCCGTGTAGATTTCGGGAGTCGGAATCATTGACAAAAGCGTCTATATTTTGTATAGTTTCAAAGAAAATTTGGCCAGAGCCAAAGTTTTAACTTTGACAAGTTGGTCCGATTTTTTTGTTTTCTGTGGGGCTGTCTTGGGATGCGGTGTGGCTACTTCTGTTTGGGAGTGGCTGCACCGCATCCTGATGAGGCCCACGGGGGGCCTCGCAGGATCGGGTCCCGAAGTTTGGGACTGTCACGGGGAGGAACTGTATGTCTCCACGAAGGACGGGTCGTGTCGGGGGGCGTGGGCGGATCGCAGCGTTTGCGATCTTGCTCGTGGCTCTGATGGGCGCAACGCTCACCTCGGGCACCGCGTACGGCAGTGCGGCGCCCCCGCCGATCGGCGGGCTGAAGCCGCCTCCGCCGGCCACGAAGCCGGCACCGAAACCGCCGGTGGCCAAGAAGCCGCCGGTGAGGAAGCTCGCGGCCACGAAGCCGGCGTGCACCAACAACACCAAGGCGGCAGTGCACCACACGTACAACCGCAACACCGGTGACGTCAGCGTCAGTGTCAGCCAGAAGCTGTGCAAGGTGCTGTACTACCGGGCGGCGGTCTGGGTGGAGCTCAACCCAGGCCTCGGGAAGGCCCACCTGTTCCCACAGGGACTGGTGGCCACCACCAAGGTGTACCCGTTCCAGAATCCCTTCCGGGGTTCGTACGTCGTCAAGGCGCCGCCTCACGGCATCTGCTACACGCAGTCCGACGGGTACGCCGCCTACGGTCGGGTCCCGCACATCCCATCCGTCCTCACGAAGGGCGGCCGGGGTAACGGCGAGGACTCGTACCTGAGCACCTTCTCGACCGGTCCGGGTACCTACACGGTGCCGAACCTCAACAACCCGAACTGCAGGCCGCCGACGCCGCCGCGGCCGGTGGGCAAGTTCGCTTGCGCGCTGAACTGCGTCGGAACCGGTGTGTGGACGATTCCCATCAAGAACGCGTCCATCTGGACCGAGCAGGTGGGCTACCAGCTCCCCGTGCTCGACAGCGCCGGCAAGCCGGTCCTGAAGGATGGCAAGCCGGTCGTGTACACCAGCGCCGCCGTCACAGTGAAGCCAGGGAAGTCGGCGACCATCAAGGTGCCATCTCGCAACAAGGTGGCCCTGACGGTGCTGTACCGCTACACGTTCAGCCGTACCTGGGTGGCGGGTCCCAAGCAGGTGGCGGATTGCCCGCCGCTGCCCACCTTCACCCACTCGGAGACCGACACCTGCGCCTGCAACGGGAAGGCATCGGGGCACCACGACTTCCGGCTCGTCCCCAACACCCTCGGGGACGGCCAGGAGTTGCGCGTGCTCAACGCCCAGAACCGCGTGGTGTTGACGGTCAGCCGCAGCAAGCTGGCGGGGTCGGTGTCGTTCTCGGGGGCCTCCAACCTCCGGGTCGAGCGACGCACCCAGCACGCCAACGGCACATGGACCGCGTGGTCCAAGGTGGGAGGCCACTACGTGACGGGGGCGTGAAATCGGGCTAGCAAGTCGCACTAAACGCGCGGGAGGGGTGGCGCACTGCCATCCCTCCCGCGTGGTCCACGCAATTATTTTATTTTGGTTCACGAAGCGCAAGCAGTTTGACCGCAGGCCGGCATTGGCCTAGAGTAAATTCAAATGCCGCAAGTAGTGATTGATACTGGAGCTTCGAAGCGACGCGCACGGATGATGGGTGCGGGTGTGGTTGTGGTGGTGTTGGCGGTGGTTGTGGGCGTTTTTGTCTTCATGAAGCTACAAAAGCCGGATACTGCGGTGGCGACCAAGCAGACATTGCTCAAGGCTCAAGACAATTCGTTTAGTGGTAAGTATGACGCCGCGATAGCCTCTTTGCGGACTCAGCTAACGGCGGTGAAGACGAATGAAGAAAAGCTGAGCTTGTACGCGGCTATTGGTTCAAATTATGAAGCTAAGGGTGATTTTCCGGGTGCGCTTGATGCGTACAAGACGGGGCAGGCCTTGATGGAAACGTACGGCATTGATTTTTCGGTGGCGCGGGCGGCGGAGAGCGCCGGCAATAAGGCGGTGGCGCTGGATTTCTATAAGCGGTGCCAGAAGATGATCAAAGACGGGACTTCTAAGCAGCACGCCGGCGAACTGCCACGGATTGAAGCGGCGATAACGCGCGTGGGAGGTACGCCGTGAGGCAGCGATTTTCGAGGCTGGTAGTGGCGGTGCTCACGGTGCTGACGGTATTGCTGCCGATGGGTGAGGCCTGGGCGGCGCCGTTTGCGCGGGCGGAATACCATGGGTATTTTTTGAACGCATTTGATGACTGGGGCGACAATGTTTTAAACGCTGGCATTCATCCGACCCCGGCTCCGCTGAGCCCGACCGGAAAGCCGTGTGTGGAGTCATTTATTGCGGCTATAAAGACCTACTTGGTTTCGGGGAGTCCTCAGGATAAAACCGGGGCTCGGTTTTTGGTACTGACCATGACGGGGAAGCCGGCTGGCACGGTGTGGCCGGTAAACCCAGCCTTAACGGTGCTGATTGCGGACTGGGAAGGCCGAGTCCGCTACTACAGCGACCAAAATTGGGTTACGTGGGGGCCCAATTGCGACGGAGTGCCCCATGCTTTTAGCACTAACACGTTTTGGCAAGGTAACGGCCCGGGTTCTAATCCGAACGACGATGCGTGGTACAACGATCCGGGTGGTTCGACGCCGGACGCGATTATTTTTCACCAGCCGGCGACGACGGATTTTTACGCGATTCGCGAGGCCTGCGCCAACCCATTGGGCGACGCGAACGGCTTGAACCAGCCAACTTTTAATGTAAATCTGAGTGCGTCGTCGAATCCGCCGCAGGTGGCTGGAGTGGCCAAGGTGGTGGCGGGTGACCCGGTGGATATCAACGTGGGGCTGGTGAATAGCGGCCCGGCACCTTCGCAGCCGGGGGATTTGCAGGTGATGTATCCGGGGGCGGCGTTTGCGACCGCGCCGTGTCCGGTGGCGTGCGCCACGACGCCGGCGCAGCAATCGGTGCTCACGGGGGGGCATTCTTCTGGCGACGGGTTTAGATCGGCTTCGGCCATTGGGGGGGTGGTAGGCAAGAACTGGTTTTGGAATGTGACGGGGATGGGTGCAGGTGCCACGAACGGACGCGTGACCTTTACGGTGCCGGCAACAGCGCCGGTGGGGAGTACGTTTACGGTGGACGTGTGGTTTGAGCCGACGAACTTGGCGGGGGCGCAGGATCATGTGCAGCTGCATTTTCGCGTGATCTCGCGGCGCGTGCCGGGCATCGAGGCCGATAGCGGCGATGTGCATGCCGGCGATTGTACTCAGCCGGCGGCTAACGGCTATGTGCAGACCAACGCCAGCGGGGCCTCATTTGGCCAGTATGCGGTGTCGGCGACGGCGGGCATTAGTAATTTTGCTTCCAATAATAATGCGGCGGCTGATTCGCTGAGGCTAGGGGTGAACGGTGGCTACGCTTGTTTGCAGCGGCCGGATATTTATGGGATTGCAGCGGCGGGCATGTCGGGGCCGGGGTACACCACGATCCCCGTGCAGGATTTTTTCCTGACGGGCAATGAAGAGGGAGTGTATTACTACATCGGTGTGTCCCCGCTTAAGCTGCACGGGACCGTGGGTAATCCGCTGGCACCGGGGGTAGCGCGCCGGCCGGTGACGATCGTGACGAACGGCAGCGTGGAGATTACGGGGAATATTACGCTCAATCCGACGATTTTGCCGGCGCACAGCGTGTCGTCGCTGGGAATTATTGCGAACGGCGGGATTTCGATTGACCCGGCGGTGACGCGGGTGGATGCGTATCTGTTCTCGAACGGGACTATTAATACGTGTAACGCGGTGGCGGCGGCGTGTTCGACTCCAACTTTGCGTATTAACGGCTTCATGATGGGCAAACAGCTGATTTTTGGCCGGCTCGGAGCGGCGAACACCAACGGTACTCCGGTGAGCGAGCAGGTGGTGCTGACGCCGCAGATTTATCTCAACCCGCCGAAATATTTTGATTCTAGTATTGATGATATTTTGCTGCAGGGGCAGGGTGAGAGGGCGCCGCTGTTTTAGGGATTGGCTCCTGCGGGAGTGGGTGAGGGAGTGCGATCCGAACTCGGCCTTTTTGCCAACTACGTTGCGCGGTGTTGTTTGGCGGATAGCATTCCCTCACCCATGCCCTCCGGCGCGTCACCTGGGGCGTCTGGTGGGGGCTGGGGAGGGAAGTGGAAAATGGTTTCACTTGTATAATGGTTATGGTAAAGTTTAGGCCATGGGACTGTTCGTAAAAGACACGGAATTTTTTGGCCTGGACATTGGTTCGTCGGCGATCCGGCTGGTGCAGCTGCGGCGCGGCGGAGACCATCCGGCGCTGGTGGCGTACGGGGCTTTGCCGGCTCCGGCCAACCTGACGGCGAGTGATTCGCAGCTCGATCAAGACAAGGTGGCGGAGCTGATTCGGCAGCTGGTGCGCGAGAATCGGGTGGCGCTCAAGAATGTGGTGGTGGGACTATCGGCCAACAAGGTGTTTGCGACCGTGATCACGACGCCGAAGCTTGATAACGCGCAGTTGGCGAAGGCGATTCGGTATCAGGCGGAGCAGTATATTCCGATGGCGCTCGACCAAGTGAAGCTGGATTGGTCGGTGATTGACCAGAGCAAGGACGGCAAGCAGCTAGAGGTGCTGCTGGTAGCGGCGCCGAATTCGGCGATTGAGCGTTATGTGAGCATTTTGGAAAAGGCCGGTCTTGAGCCGCTGGCCATGGAGCCCAACGCGACGGCAGTGGCGCGGGCGCTGATGCCGGCCAACAACCTAGCCGTGGTGGTGGTGGATTTTGGCTCGCTGGAGTCGGATATCTCGATCGTGTGGAACAACGCGCCGCGGCTGATCCGCTCGGTGTCGGTGGGCGGTACTACGATGGTGCGGTCGGTGGCGCAAAACCTGGGCCTCGACGAGGTGCAGGCGAACCAGTTTACGTTCAAGTTTGGTTTGACGCAGAGCAAGCTGGAAGGCCAGGTATTTAAGGCGATCAAGCCGACGCTCGACAACCTGGTGAGTGAAGTGGAGAAATCTACGAAGTACTTTTTGGGCCGGTATCCGGATGTGAAGCTCGAGAAGCTGGTGGTGACGGGCGGGCCATCGAGCCTGCCCGAGCTGGGGCCGTTTTTGGCCAACTCGACCGGGTTGCCGGTGGAGTTTGGTAATGCGTGGGTAAATGTGTCGTACCCCTCCGGGCTGCAAGATAAGCTCATGGGCCTCTCGGTGGAGTATGCCGCGGCGGTGGGCCTGGCGGGCCGGGGGTACATCGCATGAGCACGCTGATCAACCTGCTGCCGGATCTGCGGCAGGCTAAGCTGCGTGAGCGCCGGCGCCGGCAGTTGGTGTCGGGGGTATCGGTGACGATTTGGATCGTGTGCGGCGCGGTGGTGGCTTTGATGTCGATCATCGCGGCGGGGCAAAAAGTGTCGATTAGTAATCACACGAAGGCGATTACGCAAGGCAAGACCGATCTGGAAAATGTGGCGGGCTTGCTCGACGCGTTGACTGCCGAAGAGCACCTGAAGGCGTTGCCGGCATTGTATGACCAGCGCGTGTACCTCACGAAATTCTTCAAGGCTTATAGCGAGGCTAGCCCGGTAAGTACCACGATTTCGTCGCTGTCCGCGGACAATCAGAATGTGCTGACGGTGCGCGGGGTGGCGCCGACCTATGCTGAGGTGGCCAAGCTGGCGCGAGCGTTGATTGGATCGAATGTGACGGTGGGTAGCTCGGCGTTGGCTAGCAATAGCCCGTACTTTTCGGATGTGACGATTCAGAGTGTGGACAGTGGCGACAAGACGGGTGTGAACTTTACGATTAAAGCGACCATGGGGTCGGGGGTCACCAGTGGCAGCAATTAATACGGAAAAACTATCGAGCAATAATCTGATGATTGTTTTGCTCTTGATCAACCTGCTGGTGTTGGGGGCGTCGGGGTTGGTGGCGAAGTCGCTGTTTGGGACGATTGCGCGCGACCGGGTGGTAAATGAGAAAAAAGGGGTAGCGGAGAAGCAGGTGAAGGAAGATCTGGCAGCGGCGCCAAATTTGGTGGACGCGTTCAATAACCTGGGTTCGAAAGCGGCGCTGGTGGCCGACGCGTTGCCCAACGCCGTGGACTACCCTAGCTTGATCGTGACGCTCGAGAATATGACAAATGCGGCCAGCACAAAGCTCAAGAATATTACCGCGGCGCCGGATGCGGGAGTGAGTGCGGTGCCGGCTACTGGCACAGCGCCGGCGGCGGCATCGACGGCGGGTCCGACGCCGCAGACGTTTGCTTTCTCGATCAATACCACGAGCAATTATGATAGCTTACTTAAGCTCCTGGGTGAATTCGAGACCTCGGCGCGGCCGATGCGCGTGACCGGCCTGCAGCTGACCGGCGGCGGTAGCAGCATGAGCGCGCAGATTGATGCGCAGACGTACTACCAGGACAAAGCCAAGCTACCCTTTAGCACGGAGACGGTGAAATGAAACAAAAGGACGTGATTTACGCGGTTTTGGCGGTGGTGATTTTGATGGTGGCTGGTTACATTGGCTATACGCAGCTGGTGCCCAAAAATGCTAACGGCAAGAGTACGACGGTGGAAGTGGAGAAGATTGGGGTGATCCCGGGCGATCTGGATTCGGCGGGTCTCGACCGGATTGGCGATGGCGGGAAGGTGATTGACTACAATTCGACGCCGGATCTGAGCGGTTTGGGTAACAGCGCACCGTTTGGTCCGTGACGGGTGGTTTGAGGCAGGGGGCGTTTTGGCGCAAGAGAGGTGAGGATTAATGCTATCAGTTGAGAGCCAGCATCGAATCGAGGAGCTCCTGCTTGAGGGCAAGCTCATGGCGCCCGCTGATCTGGAGGCGGCTAAGGTCGATGCGCTCAAAGAATCGAAGCCGCTGATTGCCTATATTGCCGAGAAAAACTTGGTGGGCGAAGAGGATTTGACCCGGATTTCGGCCTCGGCTATGGGTGTGCCGTATGCCAACCTCAACAACATTACGGTGCCGGAAGACATCACGAAATTGCTGGCTCGTGATACGGCTGAGAATTATTTGGCGGTACCGTTTGGGATGCAGCAAGGGCGGCTGGCGGTGGGGATGCTTGATCCCACCAACATCCAGGCGGTGGACTTCCTGAGCCGCAAGGTAGGGCATACGGTGACGGTGTATTTGGCGTCGCGGGGCTCGATCGACCACGTGTTGGCGCAGTTCCATAGCGACGTGGCGGCGGACGTGGCGTCGGCCATGGATGTGGCCAGGGTGGACGACCACCCCAAGGTGGAGGCCAAGAGCGCCAAGGCCATGGCCAACCTGGTGCAGGACGCGCCGATCACCCGGGCACTGAATGCGATTTTGGACTATGCGGCGCAGAGTAGGGCGTCGGACATTCACATTGAGCCGAGGGAGCACGAGCTGAAGATTCGGTACCGCATCGACGGCATCTTGCAGGAAACGATGACGCTGCCGAAAAATATTGAACCGGCGCTGATTTCGCGCATTAAGATTTTGAGCAACCTGCGCATCGACGAACACCGGATCCCGCAGGATGGGCAGTTCCAGATAAGCTCGGCCGGGCACGAGATTGACCTGCGTATCGCTATTAGTCCGGTGGTGTGGGGTGAGCAGGTGGTGATCCGGTTGCTCGACAAGAGCGGGACAGTGCTGACGCTGGAGTCGCTGGGCTTTCGCGGGCGGGCGGCGCGGCTGATTGATGAGGGTATCCATAAGCCGCACGGTATGACGCTCAGCACGGGGCCGACGGGTTCGGGTAAGTCGACCACACTGTACGCCATTGTGCAGGAGCTTAAGGATGTGTCGATCAACATTGTGACACTGGAAGACCCGGTGGAGTACAAGATGGACGGAATTAATCAGATTCAGGTGAACGCGGACGTGGGGCTGACGTTTGCAAGCGGTTTGCGCAGTATTTTGCGCCAGGACCCGAACGTGGTGCTGGTGGGGGAGATTCGGGATAAAGAAACGGCGGATCTGGCGGTGCAGGCGGCGCTCACGGGGCACGTGGTGCTCTCGACGATTCACACCAACTCGGCGGCGGGGGTGTTGCCCCGCATGCTCGATATGGGCATTGAGCCGTTTTTGATCGCGAGTACGATCAACACGGTGATTGGGCAGCGGCTGGTGCGCAAATTGTGTGAGATTTGCAAGGAAAAGGTGGAGACGAATGAGGCGCAGACGAAGTCGGTGATGACGACCATTGGGAATGTTTTGCCCAAGACGAAGGCCGACCTCGATAAGGTGAAAAAGGATGTGGGCTACGATGTGGTGCCGATCGCCGATCAAAAGAGTTTCACGATCTACAAGCCGGTGGGGTGCCGGGAGTGCGTGAAGGGCTACAAGGGGCGCATTGGGATCTACGAGGTGTTTGCGATGACGCCGGCGATGGAGAAGCTGCTGCTGGGGCACGCGACGACGAGCGAGGTGCAAAACCAGGCGTCGAGCGACGGGATGCTGACGATGAAGCAAGACGGCTACTTCAAGGTACTCAATGCACTGACGACGCTTGAGGAAGTGGCGCGGGTGGCGGCGGACTTTTAGGAGTGGCGGTAGGGATTCGGTGTTCAACCTTGACTAACGTTGAACGTTTTGCTATGTTCTACGTATGATTTCGAGCAAGCTGTCGGCTAAATATCAGGTGGTGATTCCGAAGGAGTTGCGGCAGGGTTTGAATATGCGGCCGGGCCAGCGAGTGTATTTGTCGGCGGGGGAGAATGATGAGCTGATCTTGACGGCTAGGCCCGATGTGGACCAGTTTTTGGGGGTTTTGCAGCCGGCGGTTGAAGACCCGGTGGCGTATCAAAAGCGGGTGCGGGTGGATAAATCCTCCCTATGACGGGTCGTTTGGCGCTCGATACTAATGTGTTGCTGTATGCGCTGACGCGGGGATCGGCGTTTTATGAGCCGGCGGCGGCGATTTTGCGGGGGCAGACGGATTGCGATCTTATGGCTTCGGAGCTGGTGGTGGCCGAATTGTTGAGCCATGACAGCGTGGGGTCAAAGGCTGAATATGAGAAGGTGGATGGCTTGATTCGGTCGCAGGTGTTTGAAGTGGTGCCGGTGTCGGCAGAGGTGTTGTACCTGGCGGCTGGTTTGCGGCGAGAGCATCGGCTGACGTTGGCCGACGCGATTCATGTGGCGGCAGCGGTGGTGGGCAAGGCGACGCATTTTGTGACGAACGATCGGGATTTGCGGCGGTGTACGGTGGCGGGCCTCGAATTTTTGGACTTGGAAACGGTGGGACGGCTGATGGCGCGGTAATTTTGGGACTGGGCAGCAGGACGCCCCGGCCTCCGCGGATTTCGCGGGAGGCCGGGGCGTGTGCCCGTGCAAGGGGGGTCGCCCCGGGGGTTGCGGGACGTCAGGGGACGAGCTGGATGGTGATGCGGAAATCGCCGGGTCGCTTGATCGTGACGCCGCCGACGAAGGTCGTGACTCGGTCGCCGACGAAGATCGCGACGTGGTTGAAGCCCTTCGTGATGATCTGTCCGCTGATGCGAGTTTCGGATGGGACCACAGCTTCGATCGTGTCGCTCTGCGGTTCGTCGGGGCTGAACGCGTTGTTGCGCCAGAAGCTGACCGTGATCTTCACCGAGTGGCCGGTGAGGAGTGACCCGAGACGCTCGATGAGTGTGGGGAGATTCGCCTCCGTGACCTCGATGGTCTCGTCGGGGGTGCCGGGTTTGTGGTCGGGGCCGCCGTCGTCGTGCCAGCGGTGGATGTCCGTTTCGGTACCCAGACTTGCCATGGGGTGCTCCCTTGCGTGGGGCGTGAACGCGGGACCGCGCTCGTTTATAGATGTTAACAATATATGACCAGTTTTGTCAATAATTGGTTGCCGAAGAGGCTGCTAGTGTACAACGTGATACCCCTTGTGCTTTAATAGGGATAATTAGAGGTGAATGGTGGAGAGAAGCGCCCTCAAAATCGAAACAATGCTCGAACAGGTCATCAAGTTTGATGCCTCAGACTTGCACTTGCAGGTGGGTTTGCCGCCGATGTTGCGCGTGGATGGTGCGCTCAAGCCGATCGATGAGACGCCGGTGCTCGAAGCGGCCGACGTGGAGAAGCTGGTGTTTTCGATTCTCGACGATGACCAAAAAGAGATTTTGCTCAAAGACAAGGAAGTGGATTTTTCCTTTGCTTTCGGAAATTATGGTCGGTTTCGGGTAAACGCGTTTCACGAGCGGGGCAACATCGCGGCGGCGTTGCGGCTGATTCCGTCGAAGGTGCGAACGCTCGAGGAGCTGCAGATGCCCAAGACGCTGCAGGAGTTTACGAAGTTTCCGCGAGGCTTGGTGCTCGTGACGGGGCCGACGGGTTCGGGTAAGTCGACCACGCTGGCGGCCATGGTGGACAAGATTAACACCGAGCGGTCGTGCCATATTTTGACGATTGAGGACCCGATTGAATACGCCCACAGCTCGAAGAAATCGATCGTGGTGCAGCGCGAAATTCACTACGACACGTACTCGTTTGCGGCGGCGCTGCGGAGCTCGTTGCGCCAAGACCCGGACGTGGTGCTCATCGGTGAGATGCGCGACCTGGAGACGATCGCGGCGGCGGTGACGATTGCTGAGACGGGGCACTTGGTGCTGGCGACCCTGCATACGAACTCGGCGGCCCAGAGCATCGACCGCATGATCGACGTGTTTCCGCCGCACCAGCAGCAGCAGATTCGAGTGCAGCTGGCGGGCATGCTGCAGGGCATTTGCTCGCAGCGTCTGGTGCCGGGGATCGGCGGCGGGCGCGTGGTGGCGGCGGAGATTCTGGTGGCCACCGGGGCGGTGCGCAATATCATTCGCGAGGGCAAGACGCACCAGCTCGACGCGGTGATTCAGACCGGTGCGGAATACGGCATGCAGAGCATGGACCGGCAGCTGGTGCAGCTGGTGCAGGAAGGCAAAATTAGCTACGATGAAGCCAAGAACTTTGCGATTGATTTGCAAGAACTTGACCGCCTAATGCGAGGCTAACCGCTTATGTTGACGTTCGTTTATACTGCTCACAAAACGGCCACCGGCGAGATGGTCAAAGCTGATGTGCAGGCCGAAAACGAGAATTCGGCGGCCAAATTGTTGATCAGCCAGGGGCTGTTCCCGATTTCGATTCAGCCCAAGGATGGCGGCGGGCTGCTGGCTAAGAGTGGTGTGGGCAAGCGGGTGAGCGCGAAGGACCGGGTGATCTTCACGCGGCAGCTCAGTACGCTCATTAATGCCGGTCTGCCGCTGACGCAGTCGCTGCGCACGGTAGCGGATCAGATAACCAACAAGGCGCTGCACCAGGTGGTGGCGGAGGTGGTGTCGAGCGTGGAATCGGGGACGAGCTTGAGCCAGTCGTTTGCTAAGCATCCGAAGATTTTTAGCGATATTTATGTGAGCTTGGTGGCGGCGGGCGAGGCTACGGGTACGCTCGATAAATCGCTGGAGCGCATTGCCAACCAGCAAGAAAAAGATGCGGCGATCGTGGGCAAAATTCGCAGCGCGTTGATCTACCCGGTGATTGTGCTGGGGGTGATTGTGCTTGTGCTGGTGTTTATGCTCACCACGGTGCTGCCGCAGGTGGGGAGTTTGTACAAGGATTTGCACAAAGACTTGCCGGCGCTGACGCAAATTTTGCTCGCGATTTCGAATTTTATTGTGCACTTTTGGTTTTTGGTGCTGATTGCGCTGGGGGCGGCGGGATTTGCGATTCGGAGCTTTATTCAAACCGAGCGAGGGCGCTCGATGGCGGACCGGTTTAAGATTAGCATGCCGATATTTGGGAAAATTTTCCGCAAGGTGTACATGGCGCGGTTTGCGCGGACGCTGGGGACGATGCTGCAGAGCGGTATTCCGATGCTGGAGGCGCTGCGGATCGTGAAGAACGCGATCAACAACGTGCACGTGGAGGCGGTGCTCGAGAAGAGTATGCAGGGCGTGAAGGGCGGCAAGGCGTTGTCGTCGACGCTTGAGAATGAAGAGGCGTTCATTAAGCTCGTGCCGCAGATGATCAAGATTGGTGAGCAGTCGGGCGCGATCGACAGCATGCTCGACCGGGTGGCGACGTATTACGAGAACGAGGTGGACGAAGAGGTGAAGAACATCTCGACCACGATCGAGCCGCTGATGATGGTGATTTTGGGCGTGACGGTGGGCGGCGTGATCGCGGCGATTTTGCTGCCGGTGTACTCGCTGGTGGGTAGCGGGGGCGTGGATAATTTGAAATGATCCCGCGGGATGTCCCATCGCTGCTAAAGTTTCAGGTCGGGTGCTTTACGGTAGCAGCTATTTTCATCTTTGTTGTTGGTTCAGTGACTCCAGACACAATACCCGGTCCAATTGTCTCTACGCTTTTTATGGCGGCGGTCTTTGTTGCGTATTGCGTGTGCACTCTATTCAGCAGTAACTTTGTGGCAAAGATTTTATTGGCTGTCTTGGGTCTTTTTATAACTCTTTCAGTCCTGTCGGCGATGTTTAGAACTCCTCCTTGCGACGGATACTATAATAGGGTGTCGTGCGTGAGCCTGAACTTGCCTTTGATTCATTTGGGTAGCTTTGTCATAGCTTTGTTTGTGATTTTAGGTCTTGTCGCTGCTTTTGATGTTATAAAAATCAGAAGTAAACCGGTACCAAAAAAGCGACGTTAGTTGCTTAATTTTGAGTGATCGAGGATGAGTGCTCCTTTCCGGACGATCCGGGGACTGCTCCCGGGATCGTCCGGGTTGGGGTGTGGGCCCGGGTTATCCCGGGCTTGGGGGTGGCTCAGGTTGTGCTGGGCCGGGGTTGGTTACCAGCTGGTGCCGGTGGCTACGGCGGCTACCGCATTGGCGATGCGGGTTTGGCCCGGCGTGCTGCTCGTGACCGAGCCGCTGGGGTGCGGGTAGCCGTAGAGCCGGGTGAGCTGGAGGTACCCGCTGGCAACGGGTGTGGCTCCGAAGTTGGCCCGGAGGTCGATCAGCTTGACGTTGCTGCCGGTGACGGCGGCATGATCGGCATGGAGCAGGTCAACCACCGACTTGACGCCATGCCAGGCGCCGGAGTCGTTGTAGCAGATGCTGGTGTTGTCCTCGACGTACGGGTAGTCGACGTTGAGCCCTCGTACGCCCGGCGACACCGAGCTCGCGATGGTCATGAGCCCCTGGAGGTTGCTCGTGATGGTTGCGTTGAGCGTCGGGCTGCCGGCGCCCAGCGTGGTGTAGACCGACTGGGTGTCGGGGCAGTCCGTGACGCCGTTGGCCGTGGGAACTGCCCAGGGGCCGTAGGCGGAGGCGAAGTGGTTGATGTACCACGAGGTCATCACCGAGATCCAGTTCGTGTCGTCGGACCCGCCGGTGAAGGCGAGGTAACTCCACGAATTGTAGCGCGGGTAGAGCTCGGCGCGGATGGCGTCGGCTTGGGTGCCTGGTGCGGCCCACGAGCTGCTGCCGGGAGCGAAGGTCGCGTCGCCGAAACTCTGCGCGCTGGCTCCGCTGAGGGCGGCGTTCTTGCTGATGATCTGCCAGTTCGCCGACAGATGGAGTGTGCTGCTCATGGTGAGGGCGGTTTTCGGCAGCCACGAGAACGCGTAATCGTTGGGCTGCACCAAGGGCGCGCCGGCGATGCTGCAGGGAATGTTGCCGGGGTAGAGCGGTGCGTCGGCGGCGTTGGGGCAGTAGCGCTCGTCGCTGTCGTGGTGATGCCCGCTCAGGAACGAATCGCCGACGCCGACCAGGAGGCCTGCCTTCGGTGTGCGTACCGGGAGCGGGGTGCCCCAGGCGTTGGCGGTGCCGTTGGTCTTGACGGAGCGTACCCACAGGTACCAGATTTGATCTGGTTGCGTGCCGCCGTTCCAGACTGTTCCGGAGCCGCTGTAGACGCCCATGAAGTTGAGCGGGCCGGTGCGGGTGGTCATGTTGGTGATGGTCTGGAAGTTGCCCGTCGGCGCCGTGGTGGCGGATGTGCTCCAGCCGAGGTCGTAGCGCATGTTGCCCGTGGCCGAGAGGCCCACGGTGACCTGCCGCACGCCGTACGCGTCGTGCGACGTGGGGGCGGCGATGGCTACCGTGGAGTTGGCGGGTTGGGTGGCGGGGTAGGCGGCGAGTACCGGCGAGGGGGAACTGAGCTGAGCATCCCAGGTAGTGACGGTGAGTTGAGTGGGGGTGCCGCCGCTGGCGCTGATCATGTATAGGTCGGTAGCGTCCGTTGTGCTGGTGTATCCGTTACTCATGAAGTAGATCGTGGCGTTGTTGGCGCTGACTCGCGGAGATCTGTCGTTCTTGTAGTTGCTCTCCGTGGTCAGCACTTGCCGAGCTACGCTCGTGCCGCTGAACGGGGCGCCTGATCCCGTATACGTGAAGTAGACGATTCCGGTGCAGTCCGCGCATCCGCCGCTCTGGCTGCTGGCAACGTAGATGCGGCTACCGTCGTGCGACCAGGCCGGTGAGTAGTCGTTGAAGCCAGATGGCAGCTCGTGGTCGTTGGCGCCGTTAACGTCGACGACGTGGATTTTGAAGCCGGTTGGTCCGTAGGCGTCGTAGGCGAGCCTGGTGCCATCAGGCGACCACGTGACGTCGTAGACTTGGGAGCTTCCGCTGTAGGCAGTTGTTTGGACTCCGGTGGTGATGTTTACTACCTTCACTCGCCAGATTCCTGTGGCTCCGGAATACTTGGTGAATGCGATGCTCTGGCCGTTCGGCGACCACTGAAGGCCGTACATGGTGTAACCATGCGGTGGTGTGCTCGTGCAGTCTTCCCAGGGGAGATTGTCTTCGCAGTTTACGCCGCCGGCGGCTTCTCGTACGCCGGAGCCATTCGAGTTCATGATGGCTATACCGGCGGCGGTGCCGGGGACTACGGAGCCGTAGTAGGCGATGCGGCTTCCGTCGGGCGAGATGTCTGGGTACTGCGCTGACGGATCGCCCGGGATCTGAGAGCTGCTTCCGTCTGAGGCGTGCCTCAGGTAGATGCCGGGATTGTTGTTGGCCTTCAGATATACCACATCGCCTGCCGCGACGGCCGCGTTGGCCGCAGGGGCGGTGAGGGCGATGGTGGCGGTGGACACTCCGGCGACGATGCCGAGACTGGCCAGGAAGGTGGCCATGGCGGCCAGCAACCTTCGTGCGGGTGGTACCGGTCGTTGCGACACGGTATCTCCGTTTCTCTCAAGGAACTAGATGGCGGGTGCCGTCCAGCCTGGAGAGCATACGACACCGAGGGGGGTACGTGTCAACGGTTTTCCGGCGGCGATTTTGTGCTAGATGGAGCCGAAGTGGTCAGCCAGGACACTCAGTTGACAAGCTTTAAGCATAAGTGGCATACTCAAGCCAAGTTGTAATGATTCAACTCATTAAATTAATTGAAAGGTGAGTATAGGTGAGTAATCTCCTAAAGAAAGAGAAGGGGTTTACCCTTATCGAAATCGTCCTCGTCTTGGCCATTGCGGGTCTTCTGCTCGTGATTGTCTTCTTGGCGGTGTCCGGGGCGCAGAAGAGTCGGCGTGACTCGCAGCGCAAGAACGACTTGAGCCGTATCGCGGCTCAGCTGGAGAGTTTTGCTGGTAACTACAATGGTTGTTACCCGGGTTCTGCCAGTGCTGGTGGTTGTACTGCTACCGTTCCGGACTGGACCGCGTTTTGGGGTAGTAGCTACATTACCGGTGGTAACTTTAACGATCCCACTACGGGCGCTGCCTACACTAACGGTGGTGCGTTCAGTGCTAACCCGGCGCAGGGTGCGGTGACTTATCGCTATGGTACATCTTGTGATGGGACCACTGGTCGCACGTATAGTGTATCCATGGGTCTTGAGCAGGGCTCGATCTGCCGTGACACTAAGTAGTCTGCTGGCGTAGTTCGCAAAAAGAGGCCTTCGGGCCTCTTTTTGCGTGTATAATCCGGTTATGATTGCGCAGACGGGTGGTATGGTGGTGGATTCGGAGATGGCGGTGGGGTTGGCGGCGGCGGGGGTGATACTCGGTCTGATTTTTGGCTCGGCGATTAATGCGATGGTGTGGCGGCTCAAGGTGGGCAAGAGCTGGGTGCGGGGGCGGAGTGCGTGTCCGGATTGTGGGCATGTGCTGGCGCCGAAGGACCTCGTGCCGGTGCTGTCGTGGCTCGCGCTGGGGGGTAAGTGCCGGTACTGCCGGCAGCCCATCAAGGACCATCCGGTGGTGGAGCTCGTGACGGCGCTGGTGTTTGGCCTCTCCGCGTACGCGCTGGCGCCGGTGGGGGCAGTGGATTGGGTGCGGTTGGGATTTTGGCTGGTGCTAGCCACAATGCTGATTGTGCTAGCGGTGTATGATGCGCGGTGGATGATTTTGCCCGATAAAGTGATGCTGCCGCTGATGGCGGTAGGCGTGGTGTATGCGGCGACGATGGCGGTGGCGACGCACAGTCCGCAGGTGCTGTGGGGGGCGCTAGCGGCGGCATTGGTAGCCGGCGGGGCGTTCTACGCGTTGGTGTGGGCCACCAAGGGGCGGGCGATGGGCGGCGGGGACATCAAGCTGGCGTTTGCGATGGGGCTGGTGCTGGGGGCGCAGGGTACGGCGGTGGCGATGTTGGTGGCGTTTAATGTGGCGGCGGCCGTGGGGGTGGCGATGATTGCGTCGCGCCGGCGGGGGCGGCACGACCACATTCCGTTCGGGCCGTACCTAGTAGGCGGGACGATCGTGGCGTTTTTGTGGGGGCGGGAGATTGTGGCGTGGTATTTGCGGCTGAACGGGTTGGGGTGAGCTCGCCGCCTCGGCGCGTGCTACAATCAAAGCACTTATGGCTATCCGGAAGCAGCTAGGTTTTACGCTCGTGGAAATAGTGATCGTGATTGCGATCACGGGGGCGATTGCGGTGATTGCGCTCGTTGGGCAGCGCGGCTTGCGCAGCCGGGCGCAGTTTGACGCCGGCGTGGACAAGCTGGTGGCGAGCGTGGCCAATGCGCACAACCAGGCGACGGCGGGGGTGCAGGTGAGCGGCCTGGGCAACGGCTCGGTGAATTGTGCGGGTGGGGCCTCGCCGGTCGGCGCCAAGTACATTTTTGCGGGCGTGGCGTGGAGCGCAGTGGACGCGCCGGCGGCGACGTTTGCGCTGGATTTTTACGCGACCCAGATCGATGCGGCCACAGGTTCGCGGCTGGCGGCGGCGCCGTGCATTTTTAACACCGAGACGGTGGCGCCGGGCACGGTGATGCGCGTGAATAATCCGCCGCCGGGGCAGATGCGGCGGGTGCTGTTTGTGCGCGACGACGCCGGTGGGCTCAATATTTGCCGGGGTACGGGCGCGGTGGCGACGGTGGCGGCGAGTTTTCGGACCGGAACGTGTGTGGCGCCGGCGGTGACGAATGCGGCGCCGGGGCTCACCATCACGCTCAGCGATCCGGACGGCCATCAGTCGTCGGTGTTGATTGATGTGAGTGGGCTGGCGAAACGGCTCAACTAGCGCGGCTGGGCGTGCTATATTGAAGGTACTTATGGTTATAAAGCGGTTTGGGATGAGGCTGACGGGGGTCAAGACAGGGCGCGAGCGAGGCGACACGCTGGTGGAGGTGGTGATCGCGCTGGCGATTTTGGCGTTTGTGCTGCTGGGCGCGACGCTGGTGGCCACGAGCGCCTTCCGCACCGGCCAGACGGCCCGGGAGCGCACGCAGGTGTCGAATGAGGCCCAGCGCCAAATGGAGGCGCTGCGGAGCTTTCGCGACAACCATACCTGGGATGAGTTTCGGGTGGGTGTGGGTGCATCGTACCCGGGGGTAGACAACGTGCCGGTAACACCGTGCCGATTTGACGCTACCAAGCACTGCTTCCACATGGAGACGCAGGCAGTGGGGGCAAATACGGAATTTGTGCCGGTGACGGGTTCTACGGTGGGTTCGGTGCCTACTTCGACTATTGAGATTTGGGCCGACAATTCGGCGGCGGCGATCACAGCGCGGCCGTGCAACTATGACTTTGAGCTGCACTATAGCTTCCAGACGCTCGGCGGGGGCGTGCCGGCCCAAAACCACATCCGTACGCGGTTGGCGAATTTGAAATACGTGCTGCCGGCGGTGGGTCCGGGGACATGTCTATGAGGCGGCAGGTGGCGCAGCAGCGGGGGTTTACGCTCGTTGAGCTCTTGGTGGCAATGGCGGTTTTTGGCTTCATGCTGCTTATAGTGGTATCGGGGTTCATCAATATCGTGCATCTGCACAATCAGGCGCTGGCGTCGAACGTGGCGCAGGACAACGCTCGCACGGCCATGGCTGAGCTGGTGCGCTCGGTGCGCGATAGTGCCGGCGTGGTGGGCGCGCCGGGAGCTGGGCCGTCGGGGACGTTGTGCCTGAGCCAGCTCGGCGGAACGCTGCGGGGGTATTATTTGAACGCGGGGGTGTTGACGCGGTCGGATAATTGCACCACGCCGCGGATAAATCCGGTAGCGATCACCAATGATGTGGTGCAGGTGACGAACTTTGTGGCCACGGTGGAGTCATCGGGGCCGGAGGTGGTGAAGCCCGAGATTAAGCTGACGGTAACCCTTGGCAGCCGCAATGGCACCACCGCGGGTGCCGGAGCGGCGCTGGCCTGCAACAATACCAATCAAGACCGGACATTTTGCTCAGTCGTAACCTTAACCTCGGGGGCGGTGCCGCGATGATAAAACAATCTGAAAATGGCTTTGTGTCGCTATTAACCTGCATCATGCTGAGCTTGCTGCTGCTCGTGATCACGATTAGTATGGCGTCGCTGCAGTCGCTGCAGCTGCGCAAGGCTGAGGATTCGGAGCAGACGCTGCGGGCCTATTACTCGGCGGAAGCGGGCGTGGAAGATGCGGTGAGCAAGGTGCTCAGCAAGACGATTGCTCAGGGCGTGGGCGACAACACCTGCAACGCTTCGACGGGATTTGATGCGAGCGGCGCAGCCGAGTGGACCTGCCAGTACGTGAGCTTTTCGGGCAATCCGACGGGTAAGCTTGATCACCCGGATTCGGCCAAAACGGTGGATCCGCTCAATGTGCCATACCAGAGCGTAATCATTGAGTGGAATCAATCGACCAACATTGCGGCGGCGTTCCATAATCGGCCGGCCCTGTTGGGCGGCACGTTCCCCACGGCGGCCGCGTATGCTTCTTCGCCGTTTGATCCGCCGCTCGAACTAGCGGTGCTGGAGTATCCGTCGGGTGGGTTTGGGTCAAACCAAGTGTGTACGCGGCCGGGAGTGCCGGCGGGATGCCAGGCGCTGCTGCAGAATCTGGTGTTGGTGCCCGAGGGTGGGGCGGTCAGCACGGTGGCTTACGGCACGTTGCTGGGGCATGGCCCGTGGAACGGCAATTGCGGCAACCTGGGGCGCACCTATAGCCCCGGCGGCTTGACGCTCACGGGCTATAATTGCTACGCGGTACTGACGGGGCTCAGCGCCGCCAAAAATTATTTGTTTCGGCTGAGGTCGCGGTATGCGGCATCGTCGTATCGCATGACATTCCGTTCGGGTCCGAATGGCACGGGCGCTACGGTGACGGTGCCGGACGGTACGGCCACGATTGATGTGACGGCGCGGGCGGGTCAGACGTTCCGGCGGGTGATTTCCAAGCTGCCGCTCAATAAAAGTGCGGCTTCGATGCTCAACTTTGTGATTTATTCGGATACGGATGTGTGCAAAAACTTTGATGTGATCGACAACGTGCCGTCGGCGCCGCCGGCCTGCTGATTACTCGGCCGGGGGTTTGCGGCTGTGGAATTTCTCGTGGACGGCTTTGAGTTGCGGATCGGTGATGTGGGTGTAGATCTGGGTGGTGGCAATGTTGGCGTGGCCGAGCAGGCCTTGCACGCTGCGGATGTCGGCGCCGTTGATGAGCAGGTCGGTGGCGAAGCTGTGGCGCAGGGTGTGGGGCGTGACGTCTTTGGTGATGCCGGCCGCCTGGGCGTAGCGTTTCACGAGGCGTTGCACGCTGCGGACGGTGAGGCGGGTGTAGCCGGCTTCGGTGCCGTCCTGGGAGCCGGAGTAGTGGATGAATAGCGGCTTGAAGGCGTCGCGCCGGCTCTCGAGGTAGCGGCTGATCCAATCGGCGGCTTGGGGTGAGATGAAGATGGGGCGGTCTTTTTGGCCTTTGCCGCGAACCATAAACTCGCGGCGTTCGAGGTTGATGTGGTCGGTGTTGAGGTCGACGAGCTCGCTGACGCGGAGGCCGCCGCTAAAAAGCAGCTCGATGACGGCGCGGTCGCGCAGGCCCACGGGATTGGAGGTGTCGATGGCTGCGAGCAGGCGGTCGACCTCGTCGGTTTCGAGAAAGGTGACTTTGGGCCGGGTGACCTTGGCGAGCTCGATTTTGGCGCTGTCGAGGGCTTTGATGTCGCGCTTGGCGAGGTATTTGAGGAAGCTGCGGAGCGCTATGAGGTGGTAATTTTGGGTGGTTTTCGTGAGTTCGTGGCCGGTGATGTCCTTGGTGCGGTTGAGGTGGAGGCGCCATTGGCGGACCATTTCGGCGTCGAGCCTAGCGATATCACAGTCGTCGGCGAATTCGACGAGGCGCTGGAGATAATGGTCGTAATTGCTAATGGTTTTTTGCGAGCGGTTTTGCTCGATCTCGAGGTGCTCGAGAAAGTCGTTTACGAGTTCGGAGAGGTGGAGTTCGGCCATGCTTTCAGGATAACACGGCACCCAGTTTTTTCAGGGCCTGTTCGGCAAGGTGGTTTTATCGAAATTACTACCTTTTTAGGTACTATCCAAAAAGGTAGTAATTTCGGAAATAGTGGTCTCCGTGGGTCGGGAGAAGGGTGGGTAGGTCCGAGGTAGAGTACAATCGGGTTATGGATACTGTGGTGATGAGGCCGGTGATTGTGAAGGCGGTGGTGGTGTGCCTGGCGATTGCGGTGGCGCCGTGGCTGAGTGGGGGGCAGGAGCCGCTGGCAATGCTCATTAGTGGCTTTGCATTGCTGTTGGGGGCGCTCCTTGTGGGTCGTCAGGCGGAAACGCGGCTGCTCAAGCGCGGGCCCTTGGTGGTGGTGTTTGGCCTGCTCATCGGCTTGGCATTATTGTCTTTGCTTTGGACGGCCAATCGGTATTCGACGGCGGTGTGGGTGGTTCAGTGGGTAATGGCGGCGCTGGCTTTTCGCCTCGCTTATAGTATATCGGGCGATGAAGTGGGTAGAAAATGGCTCGTAAATGCCTACGTAATCTCGGCGGGTGTGTTTGCCTTGGCGGCCATTTGGATGTATCTCACGAGTGAGTATGGTCGCCTCACGGGTACGTTTTACTGGGCTAACCCAGCGGCGGCGTATTTGATACCGGCCGTGGTGTGGGGCGTTGATCAGATTCGGCGGCGGGAGCGGAGCCGTGGCTTGTACGGGTGGTTGGCGGCGACCGCAGTGTTTTTGGCAGCCTTTTTGTTGACCGATTCGCGGGCGGCGAGCGCTGTGTTGATAGTTGTTGTTCTGCTGTATTTGCTTTTGGTAAAGCTCAATCGGAGTTTTTGGATAAAATTTGTGTTCACTGTGGTGGTCGCCGTGGGACTGAGCTACGGGTTGGTTCGGGTGAGTACTTTGACGGACCAGCATACGGCTAAAGTGGCCCCGGGATCGCGGTTTAGTGAGGCGGTGAAGGGTGAGTCGAGCAGTGGTAGCGACCGGCTGCGGTTTCTGAGTAGCGCGCTCAATATGTGGTTTGAGCACCCAGTGCTCGGGGTGGGTGCCGGAACCTATGGCGATGTGCATCCGAGCTACCAGCAGCGGGTGGTGAGCGCCAGTACCAGCGCTCACAACGTGTACGTGCAGGTGTTGGCGGAATTGGGGTTGCCCGGGGCGATGCTGCTGGCGGGGTTGTTGCTGACCTTGCTGCTGGGTTCGCTGCGGGGGCTGGTGCGGCGGCCGGAGCTGGTGCCGGTGGCACTGGGTACCTTGGGTTTGTTGATGCATATGGGTTTGGATATCGATGTGCGTTATCCGGCCCTTCTGGGTTTGGTGGGTGTGTTTTTTGGCTTGATGTACGCTCAAGGCAAAACTAGGTGGGTAAGACCTGGCTGGAAATGGCCGCTGGTGGCGCTGGTGGCGGTGGCGCCGTTGGTGAACTTGTACCTGAGCGATACTTGGGCCAACCGGGCCAAGGCGGTGCAGGCGGACGATGATTACGAGCTAGCTGCGCAGGACTTCGCTCGGGCGCAGCAGGGGTGGGTGTTTAATCCCGACTATGTGAGCGCGGAGGGGATTAATCTGTACACGATGGCGAGCTTGTATCCGGAAGGTCGGCAGACGGGGTACCAGGCGGCGCTGGAGCGGGCGCGGCGGGCGGAGGCGCTGGATCGCTACGACGGCCAGCATCATCAGCTGGAGGGCCGGGTGTTGGCGGCCATGGGTGACGCGAAGGGTGCGGCGGCGGCGTTTCGGCGGGCGCTGGCGCTCGATCGCTTTAATCATCCGGATTACGCGCTCGATCTGGCGGCGCTCTTGATGCGCGAGAATCAGCCGGCGGAGGCGCTGCAGGTGGCGGAGGCCATGCTGGCGCAGTATCCGCCCGAGGTGGTGAGCAATCGTGGCTCGGACGAGACGGTGGCGCCGACCTTGGCCAATCTGGAGGCGCTCCGGGGTAATGTGTACCTCGGCCAGGGGGATTTGGACCGCGCTGGGGCAGCGGCCGACCGGGCGCTCAAGCTTGATCCGCAGAGTTTGCGGGGGCGGGCTTTGAAACATCAGGTTGAGACCCTTATAATGCGGTAGATGCATTTGACTCAAATCGCAATAGATTTGCTTTCGCAGCTGGGCTATGGCGGCCTGGCGGCGGGCTTGGTGCTCGATAGCTTTGGCGTGCCGTTGCCCTCAGAGGTGCTGTTGGTGCTCGGTGGCACGTTATCGGCTTCGGGCCGGTTTAATGTGTGGGCGGTGTTTACGATTGGCACGCTGGCCCAGCTGGCGGGAGGGCTGATTGGTTATGCGTTGGGCCGGTACGGCGGGTTGCCGTTGCTGGAGCGGTACGGCAAGTATGTGCTGATTTCGAAGCGTGATTTGGCGCGGACACACGCGGCTTTTGAGAAATACGGCCCCTGGATGACGATGCTCGGCCGCTGCTTGCCGGTGGTGCGGGGGCTGATTGCGTATCCGGCGGGTATTGCGGGGATGCGGCTCGATCGGTTTATCATCTATACGACGCTGGGTTCGGCGGTGTGGAGCGCTTTGTTTGTGTGGATAGGGTTTACGGTGGGCGGTAATTTGACGCAGATCGAGCAGCAAATGGGCCGGCTATCGATCTTCGTGGTGGTGCTCGGGGTGGCAGTGGTATTGTGGCATTTTCGGGAGCCATTGCAGCGATGGTGGGCGCGAGGCAAGACAGATAAGGGAGATAGGCAGGTATGAAAGTTGCAGAGACGACACTCGAGAATGGGCTGAGGATCGTGACGGCTAGCTTGGCCGATGCGCATAGTGTGACGGTGAACATTGTAGTGGGTACGGGTTCGCGTTTTGAGGAGTTTACGAAAAATGGTGGTGTGTCGCACTTTTTGGAACACTTGTTGTTTAAGGGGTCGCAAAAATATCCGTCGGCGCAAATTATCGCCGAGACCGTGGATGCAGTGGGCGGCTACAATAATGCTTACACGACCGAGGATGTGACGTCGTATTACATCAAGGTGCCGGCGCGACACCTTGACCTGGCGCTCGATATTTTGGCAGATATGGTGAAGACGCCACTGCTGGACGCTGAGGAAATTGATCGTGAACGGGGGGTGATCATCGAGGAAATGAATGTGTTTCGGGATGATCCGTCGCGGCAAATCGGTATGCTTGTGCCGAGTTTGATTTTCCCGAATAATCCCTTGGGCGGCGACATTTTGGGTACCGAAGAGGTGATTAAATCGATCCCGCGCGCGGCGATTGCCGGGTATTTGGGCGAGCGCTACCGTCCCAACAACCTGGTGGTGGCGGTGGCTGGAGCGGTGGATCACGAGGAGGCGGTGGCCAAGATCCGCGCGAGCTTGGGTGACATGACGTCGGGCGAGCTGGCTACGTTTAAGCCAGTGGCGGACGGGCTTGATCGCGATCTGGTGGTCGCGCACGCCAAGCCGACGGCGCAGGCGCACTTTATGGTGGCGGCGCGCGGCTACGCCTACGAGGATGCCGATGAACCGACGGCGCGGCTGGTGGCGGCGATACTGGGCCGCGGTATGAGCTCGCGGCTGTTTTTGAACGTGCGCGAGCGGCAGGGGCTGGCGTACAGCGTGTTTGCGGAGACGAATTCATTTGTGGATACGGGGTTGTTTGAGGCTTACGCCGGTGTTAATCTCGATAAGATCCAGCAGGCGCTGGATTCGGTGCTGCATGAGCTGGAGGTGATTCGTCACGAGGAGCCGGCGGCGGCCGAGCTCGATAAGGCCAAGCAACAGTTGATAGCGGGACTCGAAATGAGCCTGGAGAGCAATAGTAATATTGCGGACCGGATCGGTACGCAGCTGGTGCTGCTGGGCAGGGTGAGGACGATCGAGGACAGCATTGCGCGCATTGAGGCGGTGAAGGCGGCGGATATTCGGCGGGTGGCGGCGGCGATGCTCGATCCCCAGCGCTTGCGGTTTGCGATTATTGCGCCGGAGCCAGACCCGGTGGCGGCGCATTTTGTGGAATATTTAGGCAAATTTAAGGAGAAATCATAACGTTATGGAACAGACTTTAATTGTAGTGAAGCCCGATGGGGTGCAGCGTTCGCTCGTGGGACGACTGTTGCAGCGGTTTGAGGATGCGGGGCTCAAAATTGTGGGCATGAAGATGGTGTGGATTGATGATAACTTTGCTAAAAAGCATTACTTTGATCTGGCCGAGCGCCGGGGTGAGCACGTGCTCAAAAACATGGTGGACTTGATGACTGAGGGGCCGGTGGTGGCAGTGGTGCTGGAGGGCGTGGAGGCCGTGGAGAATGTGCGGCGCATTGTGGGCTCTACGGAGCCAAAATCGGCTGCGCCCGGGACGATTCGCGGCGATTTTGCGCATCACAGCTTCTCGTACACGGATGAGAAGCAGCAGGGGATTCGGAATTTGATCCACGCCTCGGGGAATGTGGCTGAGGCCAAGCAAGAGGTGGAGCTGTGGTTTGAGGATGGCGAGTTGCACGGGTACCGGACTGATCAGGATAAGCATCACGGGTTTTAGGTTCGCTGCGGCTTAGGGGTTCAATGGGCCGATCGCGGTGAAGCGGTCGGCCCATTGAGGCTCCGGCGGAACCGAAGCCTCTCTCTGTGAAAGCAGAGGACGCTACCCCTTACTGGGCCGTGGCGGTGTGCGCCGGGGGCGGCCTAGTGCGGGGTGCTGACGAGCTGGCCGTTCTGGCGCAGCTCCTCGTCGATCTCGTGGGTGGCGAGCTTGATACCTAGGTCACGGACCTCCTTGATGAGGAGCTGCTCGTCGCGCCGGCGGGCGCTCTGGCAGAAGGTGTACTGGAGTACATTGACGCGCTTGCTTCGGTGTTTGGGGTGAGCGTCCGGGACCTCCCGCTGGAGCCAGACCTGGTAGTGCTGGTCCGGCGTCTGCGGCTGCACGGTGGCGACGAGGATGGTGTCGCCCATCGTGATGGTCGCGAGGGCCTGCTCCAGCCAGGCGTGGTCGGCGGCGAGGGTCGCCGGGTCCACCGGGAGCTGGAAGGCGGCCCGGGCTTGGTTGGGGCAGGTGTCGTGGCCTTGCCACGCGAGGGCCTGCGGGTCGAGCAGCGGGTGCGGAACCACGGCAGTGGGCTTCCGCGACAGCGTGGGTCATGCATTCTCCAATCGGAGAGATTGTTCGGGCGATCCGAACCTTCTTATGGTAATACGCGGGTAGGGATTTGAGAATTATTACTTGGTGCCCCAGGAGGGAATCGAACCCCCGACGCTCTCCTTAGGACGGAGACGCTCTATCCACTGAGCTACTGAGGCGTGGCTGGATGTGATTATATCAGAGACCGGCGGGGTGGGGTGTACAATCGGAGCATGAGCAAAGACGCGGCGTCTCAGGTGGTCGAAAAGCAGTTTCCGGGGCAGCATGCAGGTGAGACGGTGGAGCTGGTGTTTCGCCAGCATCCGCTGGTGATGCGCAAAGCGTTGATTTTGGGCTTGGTGGCAATACTTTTGGCGGTGCTGCCGTTGGATTTTCCGCAGGTTTATACCGTGAGCTGGGTGTCGGGGGTGGTGCTGAAGGTGATGTGGGCGGTGATTGCGGCGGTGTTGGCGGCCTGGTTTTATCGTTGGGTGGGGTGGTATTACACGCTCTATATTGTGACCGACCGGCGGATTCTGGCCATTCGGCAGCAGGGGTTTTTTAACCGTAAGGTCGACGAGTGGCAGCTGGAGGGAATTCAGAATGTTAATTATGAGATCGGCGGGTTGCAGGCGGTGCTATTTAGCTATGGCGACATTACGGCGCGGACATACATTGGTGATCTGGTGATGAAAACGATTCACAAGCCGGCCGAGATACACGCGCAGCTGGTGGATGCGGTGCGGCGGGCTGGCGGCGGGTCGACACAGCTGCCCAACTAAGTTAGCATGGTATCCATATAAATGCCGTACGCGCTGGAGTTTGGGCGTGTTCGGGTGAGGAGTTGTTTTGCCCAGGAAAGATGAGGATGCTGTGAAGGACGAGTCAAAGGCGATGGACCCAGTGCGCAAGAAGGCGGAGCCAAAGCCGGAGGCCGCGAAGCCGGTGAAGGCCGATAAGCCGGATGAGCCGGCGCCGAAGGTGGCTGACGTGCCGGAGGCCGAGCCTGCTGAGGCGATAGACCGGCCGGCGAAGGCGCGCGACGTGCGCGGCTTGGCCATCAAGGTGGCGGCCGTGGTCGTGGGACTGGCGGCCGTGGTTGTGGTGGTCTTTGGTGTGTTGGTGTACGGCTACTCCAGCGAAAACCAGGCAGTAAAGTCGGTGGCGGCATTGGTGCCGTACCCGGTGGAGCGCGTGAACGGGCATTTTGTGACGTACCATGATTATTTGTTTGAGGTGGATGCCAACAAGCGGGCATACCAAAACAACGCTAAGCTCAACAACCAGCCGGCGGTGGACTTTAAATCGGCGGACGGTAAGAAGCTGGTGGTGCAAATTAAGCAGCATGCGCTCGATAAATTGACGGGTGATTCGCTTACAGCTCAATTGGCCTCGCAGAAAAAGGTGAAAGTGACCGATAAAGACGTCAACGATTCGCTGAATTTGCTCTACCAGCGTAGTGGCGGCAAGGATACGGTGCTCAAGACGCTTAATCAGCTGTACGGCTGGAGCTTCGAGGACCTCAAGGGGGTTTTGCGTAAGCTGCTGGTGCGGCAGAAGCTCGAAGAGAAGGTGACCTCCGATCCGGCGGCGGATGCGGCGGCGAAGACCAAGGCTCAGAACGTGCTCAAGGACATCAAGGGCGGCGCAGACTTTGGCGAATTGGCCAAGAAAAACTCGCAGGCTTCGGATGCGTCGAGTGGTGGCGATATTGGCTTCTTCACCAAGGGACAGTTGCCGGATGAATTGCAGAAAGCAGCCGAGGCTTTGCAGCCGGGCCAGGTTTCGGATCCGGTGAAAGACCAGTACGGATACGAGATTTTGAAGGTCGTGGAGAAGAAGGACGATGGCTCGATTCACGCGCTGCACATCTTGATCAAGACCGTGGATTTCGACGAATACTTCCAGGGCGAGCTCAAGAAGGCCAAGACGAACAAGTACATCAAGGTATAAGGGTTCGGGCATGGAGCTCATAGCGTGGCAGGAAGCGGCCGAGCGGCTCGCTCGCGGTGAGGTAGGGGTAATACCGACCGATACCCTCTACGGGATCGTGGGATCGGCCTTGAAGCCGGCGACGGTGGAGCGAATTTATGCTCTGCGGAAGCGAGAACTCGATAATCCGATGATCGTGTTGATAGGTGATTGGACGGACCTCGATAGGTTTCATGCGGTCTTGCCGCCTCAGGCGCGAGCCTTGCTAGAGCGGGTTTGGCCGGGGCCGGTGAGCGTGGTCGTGCCGGTGGCCGATGCGGGGTGGCAGTATTTGCATCGGGGCAAACAGAGCATCGCGTTTCGGATGCCGGCCAAGCCGGAGCTTTTGGCTTTGCTGAAGCAAGCTGGCCCAGTGGTGGCGCCGAGTGCCAATTTGGCGGGAGAGACGCCCTCGGTGACGGTGGCGGAGGCACAGGCTTACTTCGGCGACGAGGTGTTTTATGTGGACGAGGGGAGGCTTGAGAATTCGGCTTCGGCGCTGGTGGATGCGCGGACCGATCCGCCGCGAATTTTGCGCCCGGCGCCCGGCTTTGGGCTACAATAGGGCTCATGAGCCGTGCGAAATATGGGGTGGATATTTTGGGGGACGACGGCGTGGAGGTGGCGATGGGACTGCATTCGGATCAGTTTTCGCCCACGCTTAAGGGGCTGTGGCCGAGTTTGTGGGCGTGGTGTGAGGCGGCAGCGTAGCTCTAGCGGGTTCACGAGCGGCGCTATCAATTGCCTTGCTGGGGTAAAGCTGGTAAGATGAGACGGTTTTACGGTCTGGGCTCGTGGTGTAGAGGCCTAACATGCCTCCCTGTCACGGAGGAGATCGCCGGTTCGAATCCGGTCGAGCCCGCCAATTGCAATTATTCGTTTTTTGTGATGTAATGTGACGACTGCTCAGCTTTTGAGCGGTCGTTCTTCGATACGGTGCTGTCTGGCACCACGACACACGCGGGTAAGCTCGCGGGAAATGGACCAGAGATGCGTGTTCTCGGCTCAACCATGGCGTTCGTCGGCGGAGTCATCGCTATCGGCGACCGTGCTCCGGCGTTCGGTGTACTTCTGGGGATTGCGGGGATCATTATCCTCGTGGTTTTCAGCCGTCGGCGTCGCCAGTCCCGTCAGTCCCGCTAAATCCGGATTAAGCGGAGACGAAGGATCGTGCGCGAGTTCTTCTGTTTTTTCGGTCTAATAGGTGGGCCTGTCGGGCTCTATCTCCATGTTCCGGTCATCGTGTGCATGGTGGTGTTCCTACTCGGCCTCGCCTTGATTCCGAAGGAATAGACTCTGTCGTCAATCTCGAGGAGGGGAGCTGTGGAGAGGCTTGTACGGTACGGGCTGGGGCGGCTGGTGGCGTTTCTGAGGAGTTTCGGCTTCTCGGAGGGTGGCACGGTCGTACGCCAAGAGGCTGTGCGGGCGCATGAGACCCGTGCGCGAATCAGCGCGCTGTCGGGGCCATGGCTGGGATGTACGCGCCGGGGACGCCAGTCGTGGTAGTTCCAGGCGAGACGGTACCGCCCACCTATCGGCTTCGGATCCGCAATCTGCGGGGCCTGGAGCGCTGGGTGAAGGTGGATCCGGATACGCTCGCGGAGCATCTGCCGGGCACAATGTATTCCCCGTATTCGCCGAGGTAGGCTACTGCCTGCCTCGAGCCTCCGCGGGTCTCCCGCTCTCCGTCGGTGGAGCGGGAGACCCGGCCGGGGGTTTTTCGTTATTTTGATACGACGTTTGGCAGGTATAATGCTGATATGACAAGGCTTGATGCACTGATTTCGGATGCCGACGGCACGCTGATTGATACGGTTTATATGGTGCGGCACGGGCTGTACGAGACTGCGCGGCGGTATCTGACGGGCTACGGGGTGCCGGTGGGCGAGATACCGAGCTACGAGGGGTATCAGACCCAGCTGGAGGAGGTGCTGGGTGGGAGCGCACGGGATAGCCTGGAGCGGGTGGTGCGTCGGCTGTATGAGGCGGCGCCGCATCATTTGGAGGGAATTGATTATGAGGCGCTGAATGCGTTGCTCGATCCGATTCAAGATGAGCTGGCGCCGCGGTTTGTGAAGGCGTACCCCGGAGCTGATGCGTTGCTGCGGAAGTTGGGTGAGGCTGGCATGGGGCTCGGGATTGTAACGAGTGGCACGCGATATCAGGTAGTGCGCAATTTTGGCTTGGCGTTGGCACAATTGGGTTGCGAGCAATTGTATCTGGAGGAGGGGACGAGTGATGTTGATAAACTTGAGCGGCTTGAGGCCGCTGTGGCGCAGGTATTTGGCATCGACCGGGTGGCGATAATCACCTGCGAGCAAATCAGCGTAGGCAAGCCGGACCCGCAGGGCGTGCACGAGGCGGCGCGGCGGCTGAGCGCAGCGCCGGAGCGGTGCGCGATGATGGGCGACCACGGTGTGGATATGGCGGCTGGAGCGGCGGCTGGGTTGCCGGTGCGGGTGGCGGTGACGCACGGCCTCGGGGCAGCGCCGGCGCTGCGGGCGGCGGGGGCTACGGCGGTGGTGGACGATTTGGCCGCCGTGCCGGGGCTTTTGGGGTTAGACTAGCTACAAGGAGACTTTGAGGATGGCGAAGACGGATCAGCATGATTTTAGTGAGCTCAGCGCGGTGTACATAAACGCTACGCTCAAGCGCTCGCCAGAGGTGAGTAACACTGATGGCTTGCTCGAAAAGAGCCGGGCCATTATGAACAAGCACGGGGTGAAGACAGAAGTGATTCGGGCGGTTGATCACGATATTGCGACCGGCGTGTGGCCGGATATGCGCGAACATGGCTGGGAGACCGACGAGTGGCCCGAGATCGCGGCGAAGGTGATGGCGGCGGATATTTTGGTGCTGTGTGGGCCGATTTGGCTGGGCGACAATAGTTCGGTGATGAAGCGGGTGATCGAGCGTCTGTACGCGGGCTCGAGCGAACTCAACGAGGCTGGGCAGTACGCGTATTATGGCCGGGTTGGAGGCTGTATTATTACGGGCAATGAGGATGGTGTGAAGCATTGTGCTATGAATGTGTTGTATAGTTTGCAACATTTGGGGTATGTAATTCCCCCTCAAGCGGATGCTGGCTGGGTGGGGCCGGCGGGTCCGGGACCGTCGTATTTGGACGCGGGATCGGGTGGTCCGGAGAACGATTTTACCAATCGCAACACGACGTTTATGACCTGGAACCTGATGCATCTAGCAAAGATGCTGCGGGAGGGCGGGGGAATTCCGGCTTATGGCAACCAACGCAGTGCTTGGGATGCGGGGTCACGGTTTGATTTTGAGAATCCGGAATACCGCTAAGGCGATTTGGGGAATTGAATCAATTTTGTGTTCAATAATTCAGTCAGACTGGCGACGGATTTTGCCTTGGCAGAGCTAAATTCTGCTTGGCTGACGAATCCGGTGGTGACGCCGATGAAGTGGAGGCCGGCGCCGATGGCGGCGTAGTAGTCGCTGAGGGCGTCGCCAACGTAAAGGATGTTTTGTGGCTTAATGCCGCGCTTTTGGAGCAAGTGGAGAGCTGGATCGAAAACGCCGGGATCGGGTTTGTGGACCGGGGTGTCTTCGGAGCCCTGGACGAAGAGGAAGTGGCTGGGGTCGAAGCCGAAGCGCTTGATGTCGGGCTCAATCATGTCGCGGGTCATGGCGCTGAGGACACCAAGCGGCAAGCCGGCGGCGTGGAGGCGCTTGATGGTGACGAGGGCATCGGGCTGAAGCGTTTTCCGGAAGCGGTGTTCAATGGAGAAATTGGCGGCGCGCATGTTTTCCAATGTGTCGGCGTGTTGGTAGAGGAGCGGGATCATGTCGTTGAACGGCATCCCCCAGTGTTTGCCGAGCGTTTCGTCGGTGAGTTTGAGGCCGTAGAATTCCTTGGCCGTGGCTTTGTGGTGGGCCCATTTGATGCGGCCGGAGCGCACGAGGGTGTCGTCGAAGTCGAAGATTATGGCTTGATAGTGGTGGGCTGGCATGGGCTCATTGTATAATGAACCAGATAACAAAGCAGGTAGGCGCATGGCGGACGTGATGATTGGGCAACTGGGGGAAGCGAGCGAGGCGGCGGCGGAGCAATTGGGGGCTTTGATGCAGCAGCTGACGGCCAATGCCCAGCCGTTGGATGTGGATCGGTTGCGGACGATCGTGGAGGCCTCGGCGCTGTATGTGGCCAAGGCCGATGGACGGATCATTGGGACGGTTTGTCGGATTGATCTGCGCCACCCGGTGCGCACGAAGTGCTGGATCGAAGACTTAGTGGTCGATAGCGAATTTCGCGGCCAGGGGATCGCGCGTAGGCTCATGGAGGCGGCGATCGCCGGCGCGCCGGAGGAGGCGGTGTCGGTGAATTTGAACTCGAATGTGGCGCGCACTGAGTCGCACCGGCTATATCAGAAGCTGGGGTTTGCGGTGCGCGAAGAAACTCGGATTTGGCTGCTCAAACTGCCGCGCTAATGGTTGCCTTGGTTGGCCTGGACGACCTTGGAGCGGTCGGTGAAGTAGGTGCGGTAGTAGTCTTCGAGGGCCGGCGGAAGGTGCTGATACTCGGTGCCGAGAAGGGCATGGGCCTCGTCGAGCCGGTCCTCGGGGCTGGGCTGGTCGTCGAGTTCGGCTTCGGTGCCGAGAATGGCGTTTTGCTCGACGGCTTGGTTGAGCAAGGGCGCGAGGGTGTCTTTTTGGCTTTGGGGAAGGCGTCGGTAGGCTAGGTGGAGCATTTCGTGGGTGGCGGTGACGATCGTTTGCTGAGGGCGGGTGGAGTCGTCGTAGATGAAGGCTTGGCCTTGGCGGGTGAGGCAGCCGAGCCGCTCGGTGTCGCAGTGGGCGTCGACAGCGGTCTTGGTGTCGAACTTAGGGTTGGTGCGATAGAGCAGGTGCCGGCCGGTGTCGCTGAGGCCGGCGTCGGTGGCGATGAGGGTGGTTTTGGCGTCTGGGGTATACTGCCAGAAAAAGAGGCTATCGGTGATAGTGGTGCGGTTGAGGGCGGCTCCGCCGATGACAACGGCTAGCGTGAGCACAAACAGGAGGTCGAAGGTGCGGCTAGTGTGAAAACGTGCCATCTTGCTGCCGAGCATAGCACGAAAACGCAGGTCATAGCGTAAGCTTTTTGGTATGATTGTGGTATGCTTAGAGGGTAATTGTTGGGCGCTAACGTGGATCAACCAAGACCGACTCGAAGAATGACCGACATGGGCCCGCGCCGCATGGATGGCTTTGGGGGGCCACCCCGGCCAGCTGGGGCGCGACCGATAGCGACGGGTGCGCAGCCGGTGACGAGGCCGGCGGCGGTGCGTCCAGCGCGCGCACAAGCGCCGGCGCAGCCGGTGGCGCGTCCGGTGCGGAGCGTCGATCCCCGTACTACCGCGGTTCAGCCTTCTGCGCAGCCGGTAGCCCAGAGTCGTCGTGGCAGCTGGTCGGTGGTGCTGCAGTTCGTGATCGGATTGGTCGTAATTGTGGCCGTAGCGGGTGCGATTGTCTGGCTTTACATTAAGTATTACCAGCAGTAAGACTTGATGGGAAGAAATGCCGCAACCTTTGTTGGGGTATTGATGCTGGCTTTGTTGGCCGGTGTTTTGGCGGAGGCGACTTTGGCGTTGGGGCGCCGGGGGAGCTTGTCGAACGATAATTTACTGCGGCCGGCGGCGACGGCTAGTCCGACTCCGACGGCCTCTTCTACTCCCAGCCCGACGTTGGTGCCGGTCGTGGCGCCGACCGCAGCGGCGACGCCCGTTCCGACCCCGGCAACGCCAACCGCGACTACGAATTCATTTGTGCATATGCGGAGCGGTAAATCGACTGCTACGCCGATTTTGACTGATTTGAACGGGGGAACGGTGGTGGAATTGCTGCCGGATAGTGATTCGCAGTGGCAACAGGTGCGCTACGGTGGTCTCACGGGGTATGTGTTTAAGACGTATTTGGCGTATTGAGCGGCGGTGAATCGACAAAACAATCGAGCTTATGACCGTAAGCTTTGTGATATGTACTGATGTTCGGTCCGGCATCGGCTGCAATACTGGCCTCATAATCATGAGTGAGGGTGGTACCGTGAGCCGTTCAAGAATTCGCAAGATAAAGTCTGAAAACGTTCAAGTACAGCAACAGGATCTGTACGATGTGTTTTATATGAGCCCCGATGAGGCCAAGCGGGCACTTGAGCAAAAGTATGAGTTTTTGGCGGAACGCTACGAGCGTAAATTCCCGAAGCACAAGGGTTTGACCTAGCCGAAATTGGGCTAGGGGCGAGTGATTTGCTGGAGGGCGTTCATGAACGCAGCCTCTTTGAGTGAGACCTTGGCCTTGGCGGCGGTTTTGATGGTGGCGTCGATGGCGGGAATGAGGTGGTCTGCAAGCTGCGCATTGACGCGCGCTTCGCTCCAATGCTCGCCGGCGAGATTTTGCTGCCATTCAAGGTAGCTCACGATGACGCCGCCGGCATTGGCGATGATGTCGGGCAAGATAACGGTGCCGGCGGGCGTGAGATGGTCGCTGGCGATGAGGCTGACGGGGCCGTTGGCCAGCTCGACGATGAGCTTGGCTTTGACACGGCGCAGGTTGGACTCGATGACGGCGTCGCCGAGGGCGGCGAGCACGAGGACGTCCACGTCTTGGGCGATGAGGTCGGCGGCCGGCAGGGCGGTGATGGCGGGTGAATGCAGGTCGGCGAAGCGGCGGCCGGCCTGCTTGAACTGGGCGAGTTCGACGGCATCGAGCCCAGCGGGGTCGACCAGGGCGGCGCTGGTGTCGCTGGCCGCGACGAGGCGCCACAGCGGTTGCTCGGCGGCGGCGATGGTGGCAAAGAAGGCGCCGACGTTGCCAAATCCCTGGACGGCGACGGTGAGCTGGCGGTCTGATTGGCCGGTGAGCCGCAGGTATTCGGCGAGCGTGATGACCCCTCCGCGGCCCGTGGCAGCATCGCGGCCGAGGCTGCCGCCGGCGCCGAGGCTTTTGCCCGTGAAGCTGGCCGAGGTGGTATCGCCGGTGAGACGGGCAAATTCGTCGACCATCCAGTCGATGATGCGGGCGTTGGTGTTGACGTCGGGTGCGGGGACGTCTTTGTGGGGGCCGATGTGGAGCGCGAGGTGGTGGGCGTAGGCTCGGCTGAGTTCCTCGAGCTCAGCGGCGTCGAGGCTGCGGGGGTCGACGGTGACGCCGCCTTTGCCGCCGCCCAGGGGCAGGCCGACGGCGGCGGTTTTGAGGCTCATGAGCGTGGCTAGAGCGCGGACTTCGTCGAGATCGACTTCGGGATGAAAGCGAATGCCGCCCTTGTAGGGGCCAAGGTGGTTGTTGTGTTGGATGCGATAGGCGGGGAATTTTTTGCCGTTTTTTAGCTCGATTTCGAATTGATGCTCGGCGTTGGGCTGCAGAAATTCGGCGAGGGCTTGATCGGACAGCCCCAGGCGATGGCCGGCCCGGCTGATAAGGGATTGCGCAGTACTTAGCATGTTCATAGGATAGCAAATCTGGTGGGCTCTGGAAAAGCGGGTCCGAATTTGCTAATCTATCCTGGTCATGCGCCGTCGTGTGCCGATGTAGCTCAGTTGGTAGAGCAGTGCTTTCGTAAAGCAAAGGTCATGGGTTCGAGTCCCTTCATCGGCTCCATTTGCGGGCATAGTACATCGGTAGTATGCGACCTTCCCAAGGTTGAGAGGCAGGTTCGATTCCTGTTGCCCGCACCATTTGCATGGCAGGCGCGATACGCGTCTGTTTTTGTTTGTTGGGGTTTGGGATGGGGGCTTTGTAGAATTCCTAACAATTTTTATGCGTAAAATTTTTTAAGTAATTTTGATAGGATATAATTCTCTTATGGAATGGGAATCTCCTTTAGGTCTGGTCCAGGTTGACGCACTTTAGGATTGATTCGAGGGCAGAGTATTACGGCGATTTGGTTCGGCGGCTGCGGGTGTTGGGCGCTGGCGACCGCGCGGTGGTGGCGACGATGGCGCTGACGGCCGGTGAGCCGGCGGTGCGCCAGGTGTTCGAGGCGCTGGGGGTGGCAGCGCGGCATGGGGCGGATGTGCGCTTGGTGGTGGACGCGTTTGCTTTCATGTTTAATAGTCAAACGAGCAGATTGGGGCCGTTAGTGTGGGGCCGGGAGCCGGCGAGCGCTCGGAGCGGGCCGTTTGGCGATACGGGGGCGGCGCTGCGCGAGCTTGAGGCGGCGGGTGGTCGCTATGTGTTGGTCAACCGGCCGCGCCGGGTTCCTGCCAACCCATATGGGGGCCGTTCGCATATGAAGTATGCGGTGATAAATGATGATGTGTGGGTTGGGGGATGTAATTTTGACAACAGTGATCATCTAGATTTGATGGTGGGCTGGCGCGATCAAGCTGTGGCGAAGCTGCTGGTGGCGTTGACGGATCGGTTGTTTGCGACCGGTAGTGCGCGGTTGGCGGTGGGTGACGACGATGTGGTACGCGCGGTGGCACCCGGCGCGTGGTTGCTGCTGGATGCAGGAGTGGCGGGGCGGTCGGTGATTTATGATCGGGCGCTGGCGTTGATTGACGCGGCTCAGGAGTGGATCGTGATGACCTGTCAGTATTTTCCCAACGGCGAGACAGCGCGGCGGTTGCTGGCCGCGCATCGGCGCGGGGTGATGGTGAAGATTTTGTTTAACGATCCGGGCAAGCATGCCTGGCCGCATAACCTGGCGCATCGGGGGGTAATGACGGCTGGGCGATTGCGACTGCCGCCGAGCTTCTTTGAGCACGTCGTGGGGCGTGAGCAGGCGTTTTTGCACGCTAAGCTGCTGGCGAGCGAACGAGCAGCCATGATCGGCAGTCACAACTATGTGCCGGCGGGGGTGCGTCTGGGGACGGCGGAAATGGCTTTGGAAGTAGCCGGGCCGGAATTTGCGGATCGGGCGGTGGCGAAGATTTGGGATTTGGTGGATTCGGGTATACTGCCGATATGAAGTTGCGTGTACGCGATAAGATCATAGACCTCGACGAGCCTGTGATTATGGGAGTGCTGAACGTGACGCCGGACTCGTTTTCGGGCGATGGGGTGGTGGATGTAGCGGCGGCGTTGGAGCAAGCACGGGTGATGGTGGGTGAGGGCGCCCGGGTGATTGATGTGGGCGGTGAGAGTAGCCGTCCGGGTGCGCAAGCGGTGAGCTTGGATGAGGAGCTGCGGCGGGTGGTGCCGGTGGTGGAGCGATTGGCGCGCGAGACTACGGCGGTAATTTCAGTGGATACGGCGAAGCCCGAGGTGGCCCAGGCGGTGCTGGAGGCGGGTGCACATATCATTAACGACATTACGGGATTGCGCGATGAGCGCATGGCCGGCGTGGTGGCGAAGTATGGTGCGGCCGTGGTGCTCATGCATATGCAGGGAACGCCGGAGACGATGCAGCGTGACCCGCAGTACGATGACGTGGTGCGCGAGGTGGCGGAATTTTGGCGCCAGCGGACCCGGCGCGCACGAGCGGCCGGCGTGGGGGCCGACCAGATTGTGCTCGATCCGGGGATTGGTTTTGGCAAAACTATGGAGCACAATCTTGAGCTGCTGCGGGCGACGCGGAACTTGGTGGCGGAATTTCGCGAGCCGGTGTTGATTGGGGCTTCGCGAAAGGGATTTATCGGCCGGCTGACGGGTCATGAGGAGGCGCGCGATCGGGTGTTTGGGACGGTGGCCCTGACGGCGATGGTGGTGCGCGATGGAGCGGCGATGGTGCGGGTGCACGATGTGGCGGCTAATCTCGATGCGGTGAAGCTCGTGCAGGTCTGGCGTGATGAAAGAGATTAAGCTATCCGGCGGGGCCGTGAGTGCTCCGGTGAAGCTTGGGGATACGGTGCGCCGGAATGCTGGGCCGTGGACGCCGACGATTCACGCCTTGCTCGACTACCTCACCGAGCGTGGTTTGCGTGAGGCACCGCGCCCTCTGGGTATGGATGAACGCGGCCGCGAGATTTTGACCTATATGCCGGGAACGGCGGCGCACCGGCCCTGGCCTGAGGTTTTGAAAGATGCGGATGGGCTCGTGCAGATGACGCAGTGGCTGCGCCGGTATCATGATATGGTGGCGGATTTTGAGCCACCGGCGGAGGCTAGGTGGCGCATCGGTAAGGCCGGGAAGGCTCCGGGGCAAATTATTCGTCACGGTGATTTGGGGCCCTGGAATACGCTCTGGGAAGAGGGCCAACTGGTGGGAGTACTCGATTGGGATTTTGCTGAGCCGGGTGAGCGGATCACCGACGTGGCGCAGTTGGCGTGGTATTTTGCTCCGCTGCGGGGCGAGAAGGGCTGGCACGAAGCGGGCTTTGAGGTGCGGCCGGATTTTCGTGACCGGCTGACGGTGATGGTGCAGGGGTATGGTGATTTTACCGTGCCCGAAGTCCTCAGTGAGGTCGATAGGCTCCAGCAGACCGATATGCTGACGACGCAGCGGCTGGGGGGTGCGGGGGTGCATCCTTGGAATTTGTTTTACGAACGGGGCGGCATGGGGGTGCTTCGCGATGAGAACGCCTGGTTGCAGACCGTAAGGTGATATAATCGACCTCATGGAAGGACTGGCGCGGTTGCGTTCGCTGCGGCGGACTCTTCAAGAACGAATCAACCATGTGCTGAGTCAGCGCTTTTTTCATGATCGCATCAGCATGGCGGTATTGAGTATGGCGTTGGCGGTGAATGCGGCTGCCATCATTATGCTAGCGCTGCTGCTGCATCCGACGGAAAGTCAGGCGCCGGTGCATTTTTCGAGCTTTGCGTTGTTTGATCGATTGGGGCCTTGGTATTATCCGTTTGAGATTGCGTTGGTGGCCGTGGTAGTGACGGTGGTCAATACGGTGTTTGCGTACCATAGTTTTTTGCGTAGTCGGCTGGCGAGTTTCTTTTTGCTCGTGACTTCGCTGGTGGTGGCGGTGTTTGCGTTTATTATTGCGCAGGCGTTTGGGGCGGTACGGTGAAATATTACGACCGGCGAGGGTTTGTGCGGGCGTTGGAGATTTTTCCGGGAGCGGTAACGTGGACCACTTTGGTGCTGCCGATTGTGCTGAGTCTTTGGCTGCCGGTGTGGGTGGCTTATTTTATTATTGCCTACGATTTGTATTGGATGAGCAAGTCGTTTCGGTTGAGCGCAAATCTGATTCGCGGCTATAGAAGGCTTCATTTGGCGCAGCATATAGATTGGAACCGGCGGCTTGATGAGTTAAGAGACGTGAGTACTAGTTTTGCTCAGGCTACCAATAGGCTGGCAGCTGCGGGGAGGGCGAGCGGGAGGCGTCGGCGAGAACTAGAGGCCGAGGTGAGTCGCCTGCAGCCGTTGGCGGTGCGTCCAGATACGATTATGGATCCGGGATCGGTGTACCATGCGGTGATCTTGGCGACCTATAACGAATCGATGGATATCCTGCATCCTTCGGTGCGCTCCTTGACCGAGGTGGACTTTCCGCTCGACCAGCTCATGCTCGTGATTGCCTACGAGGAGCGAGGCGGCCCTCAGACCGAGGCTAATGCGCTCAAATTGGTGGAGGAGTTTGGCGATAAGTTTGCGATGATGATCGCGGTGAAGCACCCAGACGGCGTGGTGGGCGAGATTCGGGGCAAGGGCGGTAACATCAGCCATGCGGGCCGGGTGCTGACCGAGGAGGTGCGGCGCCGGGGGATTGATCCGGAGCGGGTGCTCGTGACCACCTTTGATTCTGACCACCGGTCGAGCAAAAATTATTTTAGCTACCTGTCGTATCTGTACGCCACGGACCCGAACCGGGTGCACAAGAGCTACCAGCCGATTCCGATGTTTTATAACAACATCTGGGATGTGCCAGCGCCGATGCGGGTGATTGCGACGGGCAACTCGTTTTGGCTGCTCATGGAGACGATGCGGCCGCATCGTCTGCGCAATTTCGCGGCGCATGCGCAGTCGCTGGCGGCGCTCATTGAGACCGATTATTGGAGCGTGACGTCGATTGTGGAAGATGGGCATCAATATTGGCGATCGTACTTTGCGTTTGCGGGTGATCATGCGGTGGTGCCGGTGTTTACGCCGGTGTATCAGGACGCGGTGCTGGCGAGTACGTATCTCAAGACGTTCAAAGTGCAGTTTTTGCAGCTGCGGCGGTGGGCCTGGGGGGTGAGTGATTTTCCCTATGTGGTGCGACAATCCTTGGAGCATCGGGAGATTGGGTGGGGCAATAAGCTGACGCAGATCGGACGATTGTTTGAATCGCATTTTTCGTGGGCGACGGCGCCGTTGATTTTGACGTTTGTGGGCGGATTGCCACTGTTTTTGAACCGGAACTTTGGCTACCAGGCCTTGGCGCATAATCTGCCGGTGATTACCTCGCGGATTTTATCGCTGGCTTCGGTGACCATTGTGATTACGGTGCTGTTGAGCCTCATTTCGCTGCCGCCGCGGCCCGAGCGGTACCGGGGGACACGGATGATCGGCATGCTGGCGCAGTGGATATTGCTGCCGGTGACGAGTATTTGTTTTGGGTCGCTCGCTGCTTTGAACTCGCAGACGCGGCTGATGTTTGGCAAGTACCTGGAGTTTTACGTTACCGAGAAGGCCACCAAAAAGTGACCGGAGTGCGGGCCGCATGATGTACCTGCTGGGTTTTGGATTGGCGTTTGTGCTCAGCGCGGGTTTGACGCCGTGGGTGCGACGGTACGCGCTAAAGCATGGGATCGTGGACGCGCCGACGGAAGCACGCAAGATTCACCGGCGCGCCATTGCTTACTTGGGTGGGGTGGCGATTTTTGGGGCGTTTGTGCTGACCGTGATGGTGATGCTGCCGCTGTCACGCCAACTGGGGGCGTTGCTGCTGGGATGTTTGATCTTGGTGACCGTGGGGGTGATCGACGACATTCGGGGTTTGTCGCCCGGCGTGAAGCTGGCGGGGCAGTTTGTGGCGGCGGGGGTAGCGCTGGGGGGCGGAATTGGCATTACGCAGGTCACGAATCCGTTTGGCGGGGTGATCGATTTGAGTAGTTGGGGTCGGATGAGCTTTGAACTGGCGGGTACGCAATTTCACATCTCGCCGTTGGCGAACGGTTTGAGTTTGCTGTGGATGGTGGGGCTGGCCAACACGGTGAATTTTTTGGACGGACTCGACGGTTTGGCGTGCGGTATCTCGGGCATTGGTGCGCTGGTGATGTTTGGCTTGGCGGTGGAGCCGCACGTGGGGCAGCCGGCGGTGGCGATGCTGGCGATTATTTTGGCCGGCGCGGCGTTTGGATTTTTGCCGTTTAATTTTTTCCCCGCGCGGATATTTATGGGGGATTCGGGGGCGTATTTTTTGGGTCTGGTGCTGGCGATGCTGTCGATTTACTCCGGCGCCAAGCTGGCTACGGCGGCGCTGGTGCTGGGATTTCCGATCGTGGACGCGCTATGGGCGGCTACCCGGCGGCTGGCCAAGCGGACGTCGCCGTTTCGGGCCGACCGGCAGCATTTTCATCACCTGCTGCTCGACGCCGGCATGACTCAGCGCCAGGCGGTGCTGACGCTCTACGCGGTGGCGGCGATTTTCGGTACGGTGGCGTTGTCGGTGGGGTCGTTTGCGAAATTGGTGGCGCTGGTGGTGCTGATGTTTTTGATGGCGGTGAGCATCGGGGCTTTGGTGTATGTGAATTGGATTCGGACGCGCAAAATCTACCCTAAGTAGATACGGCTATGTTTGTTGGGGCACGTGGGCGGTGATAAGATGAGATTGTAACGGGGGAGCACCCAATGCAGCCACGATATTTGCAAGAACTGATCCGCAATTTGCAGGAGTTCTATAAGTGCCCTTCGTGTGAGACGAATTATCATTTTGATGACATCAGATTCCTCGGTGAGATTGATTTGTATTGCTTTGTGCAGCTGTCGTGTCATAATTGCTCCCTGCCTGTGCTGGCTACGGTGAGCGTGAACGGTAAGGCCGGCGGCAAGCGCAAGAGCGACTTGCGCCAGAGTGAAGAGGCTAAGTTTGCGTCCAAGGGCGCCATTAGTGCCGGGGAAATCGCGGAATTTCACCGCTGGTTGTCGAAGTCGAAGACATTTGTGAAAAAAGGTAAGTAATTACGTTCGGTAAAGGATGGAATGATGGAAAAGATTGAACTCGTAGCCGAAAAACGTAAGGTATCGGGTAAGCAGACGAGGCATGTGCGAACCGAGGGCAAGCTGCCGGCGGTGGTGTACGGGCACGGTGTGGAGTCGCAGTCGCTGGAGCTGCCGGCGCGCGAATTTGAGCGGGTATACAAGCTGGCGGGTGGTAACAAGATCGTGGCGCTCAAGGTCGGCGAAGGCCGGGCCAAGAACGTGCTGATTCACGATGTGCAGCTGGGGGCGGTGCGCGGCGAGGTGCTGCATGCCGACTTCTACGTCGTGAAAATGGATGAATTGCTCAAGGCCGAAGTGCCGCTGCATTTTATTGGTGAGTCGAATGCGGTATTTCAGGGTGAGGGTAGCTTGCTGAAGGCGGTGGAGCTGGTGGAGGTGGAATGCCTGCCGGGTGACATTCCGGAATTGTTTGAGGTGGATATTGCGGTGCTCGATGATTTCGAAAAGACGATTACCCTGGCTGACCTGAAACTGCCGGCGGGCGTGAAGCTGATGGAGGAGGATCTGACGATGCTCGTGGCCAAGGTGGAGCCGCCGCGTAGCGACGAAGAAATGGCCGAGCTGGACGAGGCCGTGGAGGGTGGAGTGCCTGAGAGTGCCCAAGAAGAGGCTCCCGTGGTGGTGTCCGAAGAGAATGAAGGTGACAAGGATCGTCGCGACAAGAAGTAGCCGGCTAGTAGTTTTTGAGCTGGCGTTTGAGCTCGGCGTTGGAGCGAAGCTCGGCGTGTGAGGCTAGATACCGCAGAAACGCCGGCGTGTCGTAATGCCTCAGGGTAGTGAGAATGGTAGCGCTAATTTGCTCCGTGGTGATCACGGGGCTTTTTAGGTCTAGAAGCTTGCTTTCGACGGTGTCGGTGAGGGCGTCGACGGTGGTGGGCGGGGCCGGCTGCGTCTCAAAGGCGGCGGCGATGCCGGAGTATAGCTTGGCGCGGCTGTAGGGGCTGTGTGAGGCGTTGCGGGCACGGATTTGAAGGAATCCTAGGTCGGCGGCTTCGTACGTCGTGAAGGCTTCGTGGCAGGTCTGGCAGCGACGCCGGCGCCAGAGCTGGGTGCCGAATTTGGTGGTGCGGGTGTTGTAGACTTCGGTTTGGTTCGATCGGCAAAACGGGCATTTCATGACTATATGTTGTCATATGACTATAAAAATTGCCAGGGGATAACTTTTTCAAAATTGGGGAAAAGCACTTGGGGCTTGCTAGGCTGGGGCGGCCCAACTAAAATACGGCCTAATGGATATGCGCATCGAGAACTTAAGGGGCAAGTTTGACGGCTTGCCGGGTCGCTTGGTGGTTATTTCGGGTCCCTCGGCGGGCGCCGGTAAGGGCAAGGTCATCGACGAGATGCTGGGGTTTGCCGATGAGAAATTGTGGCTGTCGGTGTCGACTACTACGCGGCAGCCGCGGCCGGGCGAGGTGCTGCACCACAAGTACACCTTTGTGACGCGGGAGGAATTTGAGGCTCAGGAGAGGGCGGGGGCGTTTTTGGAGGCCAATGGGCTGACCGAGGGTGCGCGTTACGGTACGCCGATCGAGCCGATTCTGGAGCATATGCGGGGGGGCGAGACGGTGATGACGGAGATTGAGGTGAACGGGGCCGAGTTTGTGCATGAGGTGCTGCCCGATGAGCTGTTTATTTTTATTCGGCCGACGGCTGGTTCGCTCGATGACGATCTGGCGGAATTGCGGCGGCGGATCGAGAAGCGCGGCACGAACGACGCGGCTTCGATTGAGCGCCGGCTCGATCAGGCTAGGCGGGAGATTGCGCGGGCTGAGGAATTGGGTTTTTATACATGGGTGATCAATGAGACCGGCAAAAGCGAGCAGGCGGCGAGAGAGATTTATGACCTCATCGTGAGCCGCGTGCGACCCGAGCGGGTGTAGCGTGCGCCGTCGGGTGGGGTTGCTGACCGGAACGTTTGACCCGGTGCATTTGGGGCACGTGGCGCTGGCCCGGGCGGCGATGGGTGCGTGTGATTTGCGCGAGGTGTGGTTTCTGGTGAATCCGGCTCCGGGTCACAAGACGGGGGTGGTGCCGGCGGCCGACCGGGTGGCGATGGTGCAGCTGGCGTTGGAGGGCGAGCGGCGGATGCGCGAGGGTGACCCCGATGATGTGGGGGTGGTGCGCCACCGGATGGCGGATTTTGATCGGCTGACGGGGGCGTATCCGGGTACCGAGTTCGTGTTTATTGTAGGGGCGGATGTGCTGGCGGCGATGGCGCGGTGGGAAGACCAGGAGCCGGTGCTGGAGCGAGCGCGGTTTGCGGTGGCGCGGCGAGCTGGAGCGCCCGAGGCGGCGATGGACTCGCGGCTGCAGGTGCAGGTGTTTGAGGTGGCGGAGCATGCGGCCGCGTCGTCGCGGGTGGTGCAGGGGCAGCTGGCGGCGGGTGAGCGACCGAGTGAGTTGGATCCGCGGGTGCTGGCGTACATTCGGGAGCGGGGATTGTATGTGGGCGTGGCACAGGCGGTGCCGGATGATGCCGCGGGGATCGCGGCCGTGCAGCATGAGGCGTGGCTGGCGACGTATCCGAATGAGGCGCTGGGGATTCCTCGGGCGGCGATTGAGGAGCGGGTGAAGGGCTTTCGATCGCCGGAGCGGATCGCTAAATGGCGCGACATTATTGGCAATCATGAAGAGTATGTGGTGGTGGCCAAAGATGATCACCGGGTGGTGGGATTTGGCTGCGGTAAGCGCCGGGAGGATGGTGTCGGCGAGGTGACGGCGTTATACATACTGTCGCGGTATCACGGCACGGGAGCGGCGCATAGGCTGATGGAGGCGGTGATGGGTTGGTTGGAGGGGGTGTCTGAGGTGCGCGTGGAGGTGGCTTCGTATAATGCGCGGGCGATCGCTTTCTACGAGCGGTATGGATTTGGACTTACGGGTGAGACTTCGAGCTCGGATGTGATTCCGACCGTGTTTATGCGTCACGCAAAACTACCTATCAGCTGAGTAGTATTCGCGTGATAGGTAGTTTTGCGATATGCGGGAAATCCCCTGGCGCGTTGGTCTGACTTTGCTCATGCTTGCGTTCGGCTTTAGTTCGGTATAATATCAAGACGAAGGAGGCCGGTTATGCGCGAAGAATGCGACGACATCGTGAGTGTGCTGGCGTCGTTTGCGCCGGGGCCGCGCGGAATGATGCGAGTGACGCCGCACATCATGAAGTGGCGGGGTCGACGCTGGCGGCTTGAGACCATGGGTTTGTACCACCCGGAACGGCGCGGAGTGAAGCGGGTGCATATCTTTAGCTTCTCGGCCGGCGAGACGGCCTTTCGGCTGGAGCTCGATCCGGAGACGCTGGAGTGGCGGCTCAAGGAGGCGTTTTATGGCTAAACGTGACGCGGCCCCACAACCAGGTTCGGTCGTGGGGCCGGGGCGTCAGCCGGTGTTGGAGAGGCGAATGACGCCTCTTTGGACGACCTCGGTGAGGGCCCGATCCACGTCGCCGAAAACTTGCTCGGCGCTGCCTCCATCGCTGTGGATGGCTGCGGTGATGATCCCCCCGAGCATTTTCAGGGCTTGCCCGATGAGTTCCTCGAAGCAAGCAAGCATCTCTGGCGGGGCGGTTTCCAGTAGGGCTTGGGTATTCGGGTCGGGAATCCAAGTGAGGCTCCCGCCATTGCGGGAAGTGGATTGCTGGAATGCGAACATACCAGAGCGCCTTTCTCCTGGGCTATTGACTGACGGGTGGGGGAGCAGGGAAATACTCTCTTATATATTATACCAACTATTGAAATTTATGTCAATTCTGGAGAACCCTGATGGAGCTTAAACCCAACCCGGCGCGGCCGGAGGTGATGCACCTGGATCTGAACTCGGCGTTTGCGATGACCGAGCAGCAGGCGAATCCGTTGCTGCGGGGCCGGCCGGTGGGGGTGACGAACCGGCTGAATGACTACGCTATTTGTATTGCGGCGTCGCACGAAGCCAAGCAGCTGGGGATTAAGCTGGGTACGCGCAACGGTGAGGCTAAGCGGATCGCGCCGAATTTTGTGATGCGCGAGAGCGACGCGGCGAAGTATCAGCATGTGACGCGGCTGATACGTGGAATCTTTGAGAGCTACTCGCCGGTGACGCAAATGAAATCGGTGGATGAGGGGATTATTGATTTTCGGGGCATGGCGGGGCTGCTGAAGGGGCGGCCGCTGGAGGATATTGGGCGCGAGATCAAGCAGCGGGTGCGCGAGGAGGTGGGTGACTACATGACGGTGAACGTGGGTATCGCGCCTAATCGCTGGCTGGCCAAAGTGGCGGCTGGGTTTATGAAGCCGGATGGCTTGTACGTGATCGACCACACCAACCTGGAGGCGGTGTATGGGTTCATGCGGCTGGTGGAGCTGCCGTACATTAAGCGGCGGCTGGAGCGGCGGCTGGGTGATGCGGGGATTTATACGCCGCTGGAGTTTTACCGTGCGAGCGAGCGGACGCTGAGTAAGCGGGTGTTTCGGAGCGTGAATGGGCATCATTGGTATTTGAGGCTGCGGGGCTACGAGACTGAGGTGGCGTTTGGGATTCGCACGGTGGGGCGCAACTACGTGCTGGAGCACCGGACGGCCGATCCGGAGGAGCTGGCGACGTTGCTATATAAGGCTAGCGCTAAAGTGGCGCGGCGGCTGCGCAAGAATGATTTGGCGGCGCGGGGGTTTATGCTGTGGCTTGGGTATGTGCAGGAGCCGGCTGAGGGAACCCGGCCGGCGTGGGGTGGGCCGCGGGGTTGGCATGAGCGCAAGATGTACAAAACGGCGGCGTATCGGGGCGACCAGCTGTACACGCGGGCCCTGGAGCTGTTTGGCCGTTCGTTGGAGCAGTGGCCGGGTCGGGTGGTGAGTTCGCTCGTGATGACGACCTACGAGCTGGAGCCGGTGAGGTCGGATCAGCTCTATTTGTGGGAGAGTGAGGATGCGCGACAGGATCGGATTGAGGCGGCAATGAATGCTATCAACGATCGCTATGGCGAGCAGCGGCTGATGCCGGCCAGTGTGCTGGCTAGCAAGAATCCGATGCAGGATAAGATTCCGTTTGGGACGGTGCGATATTTTGAGTGAACGCTCGGGAAGGGGTGGGTTCGTACGATAGCGAAGCGCCAGACAAGACGGCAGATGGTGATTTGCTAAGAGGTCGAGTTCGTTGAGCAAGTACGAGCCCACCCCTGGACGAGCGCATTTTGCATCAAAAAACAGCTCCGGTGGAGCGGAGCTGCTGACGGGTGTTGTTGAAATGTCTACGATGCCATAGCTGCAACTAGCTCTTCTTTGGCGGCGACTTCGGCTTTTTCCTGCTTTTCGGCCAGGCGGGCTTTGAGCCATTTGGTGAGCCCCCAGGACTGCTTGATGACGGCTGTGTAGTCGGTGATGAGCTCATCGGTGGCGCCGAACTGGCGGGCCTCATCGAGGAATTTCTGGGTGATTTCAGCCTCGCGGCGCATGGCTGCTAGCTCGTCGAGCTTAAGTCGGTAGCTGAAGAGGCGATGAGCACCCATGATGTGGTGTGAGACGGCGGCGCTGGAGCGACGCAGGTCGTTGCCGAGTCCGTAGAAGTGGTCGGCGGGTAATGTCTTGACCAGTTCGTAGACGCTGTCTTCGGCGCTTCGGGCGGTCTTGTAGATACGTAGTTGTTCGATTGATTCGGCCATGAAACTCTCCTTTAAGTAAAACCCAATGTGTCCCTCGTGAACCAATGTACCGAACTAAATCCGAACAGTCAAGTCCAAAAAAAAGTCGCGTGGGGCGACTTGGTGGGGGCGGGGTCTTATCTAGGATTTGTGGTGCTTGTTGACGGAAGCTTTGGGGGCCGGCGTGGCCGGCGAGCGTTTGGCCTCACGTAGTGAGTCGGCGGCAATTTGCGAGACTTGCTCGTCGCTGAGGCCACGCATCGTGTGGTCGGCCGGCTTCTCGTATTCGTCTTGGATCTCAATGTCTTTTAGGTAGTCTGTCGGCGGAAGTTCTAGATAAAAATCTAAATAGTCTTCGAGATTGTTTTTTTTCATCTGCTGCCTCTGTTCTTTACCCACTCTACGTTGACTTGCTTTTCCTCAGACGGTGCTTTCAAGATACTGGTATGCGGTCTGTCAGCAAAGGCGTTATGTCACAAAATTTTAGTAAAATTTTGGAGCTGGTTTGTGACTTGGCCTGAGTGAGGGAAAAGTTTGGCTCCTTGAACACGATATTTCGTCGGACGAGCGTTAGGCGACGGATTGGTCCTGGTAGAACATGAGGCCCAATTTGATCTGCAGGGCGTCGTCGAAATGGCGCGGATCGAGATTGATGAGCTTCTTGGTTTTGTCGAGGCGGTAAATGAGGGTGTTGCGGTGGATGTGGAGCTTTTCGGCGGCGTCGGTGAGGTTGAGGCCGCAGCTCAGGAAGGCTTGGACGGTCTTGAAGAGTTGTTCGTCGCGCAACAGGGGTGACAGAATTTGGTGGGCGAGCTCGGCTTTGCGGTCTTGGCTGGTGGCGGCGAGGGTGATGAACATGCCGACCTGTTTGATGTGGTAGACGCGGCCGGTACCCCAGACCTTGGAGCCAACTTCGAGCGCCAGCTTGGCATCCTGGTAGCTTTTGCGGAGGCCGCCCAGATCGGGATAGTATTGGCCGATGCCGAGGGTGATGGGTTGGTCGAGTTTGGCGGCGCCGAGCATCGCGAAGGTGGCTTGGGCTTTCTCGGTCATTTGGCGGATGGTGTTGAGGGTGGTGAGGGTTTCGCCGGTGAGACCTTTGAGAAGAACGAAGCGATCTTCGCCGAGATACGCCATGAGGTTTTCTTGAAGGTTTTTGAAGCCGTCGCGGACGAGGATGTTGATGGCTTCGGCGGCGGTGTCGATTTGAAGTTGTTGTTCTTCTGACGACAGATGGGGGTGCTTGGACCGCACTGAGGTCTCGAAACCGTCGAGGTGGATGAGGATGACGGCTTGGGCGCCGCGCACGTTGAGCTGGAGGATGTCGGCCTGGCGATGAATGTCGGCGGCGTCGATGGTGGGGGCAGTGAGGAGGGTGCGGACAAAATCGGCGCGCACGCGTTCGGCCGACTGGATTTTATCGAGCAGGAAGTGCTGGTATACGATGACCTCGGCGAGTCCCTGGAGCAGGGTGGTGGCCTCTTGGGTGATGGGGCCGGTGTCGAGCGGCAGGCCAAACACGGCGATGGTGCGCTCGTCGTAGACGAACGGCCACCATTTGGTTTGCCGCTCCTCGAATTCGGAGGTGGTGGGCCGGCCGGTTTGGGCGGCCGAAAGCGCCTCGGAGACAAAGGCGCGGCCGGGACCACCGGCGAGGATCTGGCCCGACAGGTCGGCGATGAGCAGGTCGCGTTTGAGCACTTGGTTGGCCTTGTCGGAGATTTGGCGGGCGAGAGCGGTGTTGAGCTGCATTAGCCACGCTCCACAAAGCGGCTGTAGAGAATCGCCAGCTTGATCTGAATGGCGTCGTCGAATACGCGTGGATCGAGGCCGAGGGTTTCGGTGATGCGGTCGAGGCGGTAGACGAGGGTGTTGCGGTGGATTTTGAGGGTCTCGGCGGTGCGGGTGAGCGACATGTCGAAGCTAAAGAAGGCCTCGAGGGTCTGGATGATTTCGTTGTTTTCGCCGACGCGGTCGAGGAGTTCACGCGAGAAGTAGATATTATTTTCGTCGACACCGGACAAGAGGGGGGCAACCACGCCGAAATCGTCGATGTGGTACATGCGGTCGACGTCCCAGGTTTGGGCGCCCAGCTCGATGGCGGAGGTGGCCTCGTGGAAACTTTGACGCAAGCCCTCGAGGCCGGGGTGGTAATTGCCGACCCCGACGGTGGTGGGGGGTTTGAGTTCGCTTTTGAGAATGCCATAGATGACGCCGAGGCTTTTTTTGAAGTTTTCGAGACCGGCGTCGAGGTCGGAGTCGCCGGTGGGCAGGATATCTTTGAGGATGCAAAACGAGGTGCCGCCGAGGTAGCTCACCACGTTTTCGCGGCTAGAGGTGTAGAACGAATTGAGGGCGCGGGTGATGCCAAATTTGTAGCGGGTGAGGCGGACTTCGCGGTCGCCGGAGGGGTCTTGGAATCGCGAGGTGAGGCTGGGGTCGTCGATTTGAATGACGATAGCGATGCGGGGTCGATCGAGCTCGATGTCGAACAGGCGGGCCTCGGCGGCGAGGAGGCTCCATTCGGGCTGGGGTTGGTTGAGGAGGTCGTAGATGAATTTGTCGAGGCGCTCGTCTTGGCGCGGGATTTGCTCAAGCACGAGCGATTGGTGCATCACGAGCTCGGCAATGGAGCGAATGAGCGGGGCGATTTCGGTGTGGTTGGGCATTTCGGTTTCGAGGGCGATGTAGCCTACGACGTTGCCGCCATATGAGAATGGGATGGCCCAAGCAACCTCGGTGAGGTTTACTGGCTCGGGTTTGAGGGCGGAGGTTTGGGAGAGGGGCTGGCCGGCCGCGTCGGTGAGACGCAAGTCTTGATTGACCAGCGCGCTGACCTTGGCGCAGATTTTGTCGGCGATTTGCTGACTGAGCATACTCCCAAACCTCTTATGTTGGCAGATAGTACAAATAGCGTAGCGTGTGCGTGGGGCATGCTGCAAGCATTAGCGTGATGACCTGGGGCGGGCGTCGTAGAATTGTGGTGGTTGGGCCATAAGGTCGAGAAGAGCCTCCGGCGCGAGGCCGGGGCCTTCTCGCTAGAGGCTGTGATCCGAGATGCGCTCTCGGTGGGCGGCTAGGCCGATGGGTCTAATCGTGGCCCGCAACTACTTGGCCGTCTATCACCTGCACGTGGCAGGTTACTCCCTCCGTCGATGGCCCGTGTCGGTTGTCGTGAAACGGGGTGTTTGTCCACTTGCCGTCAATGAAGGCCTGGACAGTGCAAATGATCAGGCCGGCGTCGGTGAGTTCGGCCGTTGGCCTCAGGACGTACTTTAGATCGTAGATCTCGTTGGGGAATTTTTTCGGTGTAGAGGGGGTGTAGTCATCGTGACGTTTGATCGGGCTGAAGGAGTCAACCTTGATGTTGTCGATGTCTCGATTGATCGTCACTTCCCGGGTGTAGCCCCGGTAATCGGCCCCAATCATTGACGCGACGATGCGCAGTCGTGGCGGTTTTTCTTTGCTCGGCACGATCGATATGACGATGGGTAGGAAGACGAGGGCGAAAATAATCCAACGAAAGACCTTAATCCCGCCGCTACGTCGCTGCACTGTCGTAGTCACGATGATCCCTTCTGGGGTTGAGGGCGCCGCGCTTACTATTTTAAGGCAAAAACCCCGGGTTGCGGGGTTTTGGGCTCCGCCCTGAAGGCGGGGCGGGTGGGGGTCGGCCGAGGGGTTCCCCGGTCGACCCCCACCGGGAGCGGGGTGTCAGAGGCTGGCAAGCGTGGCGGTGACTCCGCGGAGGTAGGCGAGGTTGCGCTGCATGTTCTGGCGCGGGATGTGGCCGGCGCCGGCGGAGGTGAGCTGGAGGTCCTGTTCCACGACGTACCGGCCGGTGTAGCCGTTGTTCTCGAGCAACCGCATGATGCCGGCGATATCGACATCGCCGTCGCCCAGACAGGCGTAGAGGCCTTGCCTGACGGCTGCGGCGTAGCTGAGCTGGTCGGTGCGGACTGCTTCGGCCACTGGGGCCTTGACGTCCTTGAAGTGCACGTGGCCGATCCGGTCGGGGTGGTTCTCGGCGATCTGCTTCGGGTCGCCGCCGCCGGCCAGGATGTGGCCGGTGTCGAGGCACAACTTGAGGTCGGTGCCGCGAAGCACGTACTCGATCTCGGTGGGCCGCTGCACCATTGTGCCGACGTGCGGGTGTATGGTGAGCAGCATGCCCAGGTCGGTGCAGATGGTGCTGGCCTGCTGCAGGTTGGCTAGTAGCCGCTTCCAGCCGTCGAAGTCCAGGTCGGGGCGGGTTTCGTACCCGTCCAGACCGGTGGCCGCGGCCAGGACTACGACACTTGCGCCGACGTCCCGGAGCCAGGTGGCCCGGGTGGCGAGGGTCTCGGCTCGGTGGGTGTCCCATACCTGGTGGAGCGCTACGGGCACGAAGCCGGCGATCAGCTTCAGACCATGGCCTGCCAGCATGTCGGCGGCCTGCTGGCTGTCGGCGGGCAGGAAACTGTCGGGGCCGGCCTCGGTAGCCGTGAGCCCCAGCGCAGACATCTCGCTGAGGACTGTGTGCGGGTTGAGCTGGTGGCCCCAGTCTGGAACCTCGTTGACGCCCCAGCTGACGGGGGCGCCGCCGACTCGGTCCATGGCGCTAGGGGACGGGTTCGGGCTGGTCACTGGATCTCCTCCACGTAGACTTGGCGGTTTTCCGCCAGGGACCGCTTGCAGGCCAGCGCGACGCGCAGGGCCTGGAGGGCGTTTTCGCCGGTGCAGGGGTTGTCGATGTCTCCGCGCGCGTATCGCACGAAGTGGTCCATTTCGTCCTGGTAGGCTTGCCTGAACCGGCCGATGAAACTTTCGTACGCAGTGGCACCAGGCCAGGGGACGTTGGGGTTGGCGGATTGTAGCGGCGAACGCTCGTCCAGCCCGATCACCAGTGTTCCGTTCTCGCCGATGAGGGTGGTGAGGTAGAGGTAGCCGGCGGCGTGGTAGCGAGTGCCGTTGAGCGACACCATGGTGCCGCCGCTGAGCTGCATCGACACCATGGCGGTGCCGACGTCGCCGTACCGCCGGAAGCGGTCGTCGGGGTCGAGTGTCCCGCCGGCGACCCTTACCCACACGATTTCCTGGCCGGTGAGCCGGCGAAGGGCGTCGAAGTCGTGGATGAGCATGTCGCGGAACATGCCGCCCGAGCGCGGGATGTAGTCCGCGGGTGGGGGCGCCGGGTCGGCCGACAGCACCTGGATGCTGTGCAGTCGACCCAGTCCGTTCCGCGCCAGGGCGGCGTGGGCCGCCACGTGATCGGGGTCGAACCGGCGCTGGAACCCGATCTGGAGCTTGAGGCCTGCGGCCTCCGCGGCGGCGAGCGCCGCGCGAGTGTCCGCCGTGTCTAGCGCGATCGGTTTCTCGCAGAGCACCGTGCGAATTCTGGCCTCGGCGGCTCGGGCGATCAGTTCGGCGTGCGTGTCGGTGGAGGTGGCGATCACGAGCGCGTCGGGGTGGCTTGCGAACATGTCGTCTACGCCGACGTGCGCGACATTGAGCCGGCCCGCTAGCTTGGCGGCGGCTTCCGGATTGATGTCGGCGACGCACAGTGCCACGTCGGAACGTTTCGCGAGGTGCTCTGCGTGGAGGGTGCCGATGCGGCCTACCCCCAGCAGACCAACTTGCAGTATGCTGCCAGACATTTGGTCCTCCCATCGTCTGACTCCTCAGCTCCGCTCTGAAGCGAGGGGGATGCGTTCGTGGACTTATCAAGACCACATCCCCCTCGCTTCAGATTGCTAAAAAGAACGATCGCTCCAAGAGAGCGACTAGGGGTTACCGTAACCCCGGGGTAGGGATTTTGTCAAAGCGACGGCATACAAAGAGAGCCCTTGGAGGGCTCTCTTTGGGGAATAATTGCTGGTGGGCAATACAGGACTCGAACCTGTGACCTCACGGATGTGAACCGTGCGCTCTAACCAACTGAGCTAATTGCCCGCGAGGGGCGGGGCATTTGGGTGAACTTGTGTGATAATAGCGGATTTTGGGCGAGGAGGGAAGGCTCTGGGGCTCTCCCGGCGGGCGTTCACTGGGAACGCCCGCCGGGAGGCGGCTACGCGGTGGGCTCGTCGTCGAGCGTGGTCGTGAGCTTGGCCAGCAGCTGCTGGTAGTTGTGGCCGGCAGCTCGCAGGCGCCGCAAGGCCGTGTCTCCCACGGCCGCCTGGAGCTCGAGTTCCATCAGGCCGTCGGTCTTGATGCCGTAGCCGCGAGCCACGCTCACGGCGAACTGGCAGCGGGTCAGGGTGAAGTTGGCCTCGCCCGGTGCGATCTTGTACAGCAGGCTCACCAACGCCTCGCGGACGGTGGCGCCGGCGCCACCGGTGCAGAAGCTGGCCCCGTCGTAGAGATTGATGACTACGGGTCTGCCGGGGTTGATGGTGCTCTGCCGGTTGACGTCGAGCGTGAGTGTCCGCGGGGTCTCATCGACGCTCGGGTCGATGATGCCGGTCAATTGCACGCCGAATCGCGGCTGCCCAGCGGCGGCTTGCAGCCAGCCGTTCCAGTCGGCCAGGACGATTCTCGACCCGGTCGCGAACCAGCTGAGCCCGGGAGCTCCTTGGCCTGGGGTCCGGAGGTAGCGACACGGCGTGGTGGTGACGGGGGAGGGGGACAACACGAAGGGCCTCCTGGGGCGCGTAGTGGGGCCAAATTTTGGCCACGAGGCAGTGTACTCTTTTGGTGGGGGATTTTCAACCCGGTGGGCTTGAAGATTGCCCGGGGTTGCGGTATAGTTTGGCCTTGTAACAATTTGGATCCTTAGCTCAGTTGGCTAGAGCACTTCATTGACGTTGAAGGGGTCAGAGGTTCGAGTCCTCTAGGATCCACCAGGAATTATTCTACGAAGCCGCCCCTCGGGGCGGTTTTGTTTTTGGCTTGGTATGGGGCAAATACTTCGGTTGAAAATTTATCTTGCTTATGCTATAGTGACGAACACATAAGGAGAAAACAAATATGGATACCGAAAAGAATGATGAAGTTACCCCTCAGCCGCCAGTGGCTCCTGCAGAAGCACCGGTAGCACCGGCTGGTCCGGAAACGGTTTCTGACCCCGCCGCAGCACCGGCTCCCTTGGATGCCCCGGTGGCTCCCGAGCAGCCCGAAGAAGCGCCCCAGCCGCCGGCCGAGGGTGAAGCGCCGGTTCCTTCCTCGCCCGAGGCTCCTGTTCAGCAACCATAGTTCGATTTTTTCGAAAAAAGCGCCCCGTATTCCGGGGCGCTTTTGTTGCGTGCGAATGTGCGCTATAATCCCGCCAGGTACATAGGGCGCTGACCGGGCTTCACCACCCCGCGAGCTCCGCTGCCGGTGGCGAACGTCGGCGACCAAAGAGTCTTGGCTTACGAGCCGAGGAAGTCTGGTGGAACCGCCCGCGAGGGTCCAGACGCGCCAGGAATGGCGCGTTGTTTTGGTATAAGGAGCATTTTTTATGAGCAAGCCCCAGTCCGATCAAGACCAGCAGGTATTTGCGATGCGGCATTCATTGGCGCACATTATGGCCACGGCGATCCAGGAGCTGTACCCCGAGGCTAAGTTTGGCGTGGGGCCGGTGGTGGAGAACGGGTTCTACTATGATGTGGATCTACCAAAGCCGATTGGGGTGGAGGATTTGGGCGCAATCGAGGGCAAAATGCGCGAGGTCGTGAAGGCAGACTATCCATTTGAGCAGTCCACGATGAAGCTCGAAGAAGCGCTCAAATATTTTGGCGATAAGGGCCAAGCCTACAAAGTGGACCTGCTGGGCGACCTTAAGGAGCACGGTACCACGGTGGCGAAAGAAATTGATCGATCGCAAATGGGGGTGGGTGAAGGTGTCAAAGTGGATGATGTGGGCATCTACACGGACGGTCCGTTTACTGATTTGTGCCGGGGGCCGCATGTGGCTTCAACGGGCCAGGTGGGAGCGTTTAAATTGATGCGTGTATCTGGAGCGTACTGGCGCGGCGACGAGAAGAATGCACAAATGCAGCGCATCTATGGTGTAGGATTTACAACAAAGCCCGAGCTTTTGGCGCATTTGGACATGCTCGAAGAGGCGGCCAAGCGCGATCATCGTAAGTTGGGCAAAGAGTTGGACTTGTTTGTGTTTTCGGACCTGGTGGGACCGGGATTGCCGCTGTTTACGCCGCGGGGAACGCTGATTCGCGAGCAGATCAACGCTTTTGTGCAGGAGCTGCGCGAGACGATTGGCGGCGGATACCAGGCGGTAACGATTCCGCATATTACCAAGAAGGATTTGTACATCAAGAGCGGGCATTGGAAGAAGTTTTCGGAGGAGTTGTTCAAAATTAAAACTCGGGAGGGGCATGAGTTTGCGATGAAGCCGATGAACTGCCCGCACCACACGCAAATTTACGCTTCGCAGCCGCGGAGCTATCGGGATTTGCCGATCCGCTACCGTGAGACCACGATGGTGTACCGCGATGAGCAGAGCGGCGAGCTCTCGGGGCTCAGTCGGGTGCGGTCGATTACGCAAGACGATGCGCACGTGTTTTGCCGGACGACTCAGATTGAATCGGAATTGGGTAAAATTTGGGATATCGTGCAGGCGTTTAACGCGAAGTTCGGGATTGAGCTGAAGGTACGGTTTAGTCGGCATGATCCGGATAAAATGGATGAATATTTGGGTACGGCCGAGACGTGGGAGCGCACCGAGCGCCAGATGAAGGCGGTGATAGAGGCGCGTGGCGTGGAGTATATGGATGGTTTGGGCGAGGCGGCTTTCTATGGGCCGAAGATCGACTTCATGGGACGGGACGTGTTTGGACGCGAATTTCAGGCAGCAACGATCCAGATCGACATGGGTCAGCCCGAAGGTTTTGACCTGGTGGTGACCAACGAGGCTGGTGAGCGGGAGCGCATCGTGATGCTGCACGCAGCGATTGCGGGTTCGCTCGAGCGGTTTATGGTGCTCTTGCTGGAGCAGACGGCCGGAGCGTTTCCGGCATGGCTGGCGCCGGAACAGGTGCGGCTGGCGCCGATCAACGAGACGCCGGAAATTTTGGAATACACGGAGCAGCTGCGACGGGACTTTGCGGCCAAGGGTCTGCGGGTGGGAATTGACGCTGGCGCCGAGAGTGTGGGTAAGAAAATACGGGCGGCTGGGCTCGCGAAGGTGCCGTATACGGTGGTGGTGGGTGAGAAAGAACGCGAAAGTGGCCGCATTAGCCCGCGGTTGCGCAGGGGGCACGGTGAGTTTGAGGGCGAAATTGGGGTAGTTGAATTCGCCGAGGCGGTGGCGGCCGAGGCGGCGGAGCGCGCGGCCGCGAGCCGCCTGTAGCGATGCCGGCGCCGTTGATTCATATGGTGTATGCGCAGGCCTACGTACGTGATCATCCGGATTTGGATGAGGCGGCGGTGGTGCGGGGCTCGGCGTTTCCGGACATTCGGCTGCTGGCCGGTTTGCCCCGGTCTTTGACGCACCGGGAGGGGGTAACTATGGACGATGTGCGGCATGAGGAGGACGCCTGGCGCGTGGGCATGTTGTTGCATAGCTATTTGGATGAGGCGTGGAATCAATTTTTTCGCGAACAGGGCTTGGGTTTGTTGCCGGAGACGGATGTGGTGGAATGGCGGGGTGTGAAGGCGGCGGAGCAGGCTGATTATGCCTTGGAGGGACCTGAGCGGCAGCGCTTGGCGGCCATGTTTGCGGCGCCGGCAAATGCGCAGGAGCTGGCGGTGGTGGCGTCTGCGGGCGGGGCCGCGGTGGTGGGGCAATGGAACCAGCACATGATCTGGATACTTGGCGGCGCATACGAACCTGAGGCTTGGAAGCGTGAGGCGTTGAAGCTGGGCACGAATGTGCCGGAAGCGGAACGGATTATCGAGGTAGTGGGTAGGATTCGGCAGAGCGGAGCGTGGCGGGAGCGAGTGGCGGCGCTGCATCGGTATCTGGGGATTTGAGCGGTGGCGGACGATACTTTTGCTCAGCGGGTGTACGAGTTGGTGGCGTTGATTCCGGCTGGCCGCGTGATGACGTATGGCCAGATTGCGGCGGTGTGCGGCAGCCCGCGGGCGGCTCGGATTGTGGGTGGACTGGCGCACTACGGCCCCGAGGAGCTGCCGTGGCAGCGGGTAGTAAATAGGCGCGGTGGGTTGGCGAGTGGGTTTCACGGTGGCCGCAGCGAGCACGCGGCGCGGCTGCGGGCCGAGGGTGTGGTGGTGGATGCGGATTATGTGGTGGATATTGAGGCTTTGCTGTGGTGGCCGCCGGGTATTGGTGGGGCTGCAGTATGATGAGCGGCGTGCGAGCGAAATTTGTGGCCGTGGTAGGGCCGACAGCTACGGGCAAGACGGCGCTGAGCTTGCATTTGGCTGAGCGATTTGGGGGCGAGATTGTATGCGCCGATTCGCGGACGCTCTACCGCGGCATGGATATTGGCACGGCCAAACCGACGGCGGCGGAGCAGGCGCGGGTGCGGCATCATATGCTGGATGTGATTGATCCCGGCGAGCGACTGAGTGCGGCGGCGTTTAAGCAGCTGGCGGTGGGGGCAATGGCTGATATTGCGAGCCGGGGTAGGCTGCCGCTGTTGGTGGGTGGGAGCGGATTGTATGTGGACGCAGTGTTGTTTGATTATGAATTTCCGTCAGAATCTGAGCCGGCTTTGCGGGCGCGATTGGAGGCGATGGGCGATGAAGATTTGCTGGAACTGCTGGCGGCGGAGGATCCGGAGGCCTACGAAACCGTGGAGCGGACCAACCGCCGGCGGGTGATTCGGGCGATTGAAACGGCTGGTGAGCGGCGAACGCGGCGGACCGAGATGGTGCCCGAGGCATTGGTGTTGGGGACGATCTTGAACAAAGAAATTGTTCAACATCGGGTGGAGCAAAGAGTGAAAAAAATGCTTGAGGAAGGCTTTATTCGTGAAGTTGAAGACATTGGTGAGATGTATGGCTGGGAAAGTGCGGCGCTGGAGGTGATTGGGTATCGAGCATTTAAGGGGTACGTTTTGGGGACCAAAACGCTCGAGCAAGCGACGGCTGATTTCGTGCGCGGCGACATGGCGCTCTACAAGAAACAGGTGACGTGGTTTAAACGGCATGAGGGGATTCGGTGGGTACAGTCGGCGGCCGAAGCCGAGCAATTGGTGGCGGATTTTGGACTGCGCTATACTTGAGCCATGAACGTCACGCTGACATTGCTTGTTACGAAGGTGGCGGCGGCTTTGAGCCGAGGGCTTGGACGCGGCGGTGGCGGGGCATTGCCGGGGTTGGTGGCGGAACGGTTGGACCCGCATTTGGCGGCCAAGCTGGCGGCTGGTTTGAGCGGCGGGGTGATTTTGGTGACGGGTACGAATGGCAAAACGACCACGACCAAGCTTATCGCAGAGTTTTTGGAGGCGATGGGGCTGGTGGTGGTGACGAACAGCAGTGGGTCGAACCTGAAACGCGGCGTGACGTCGGCGTTGATACGGGCGGCCGATATGGGCGGTCGGGTGCGCGCGACCGTGGGGCTGTTTGAGGTGGATGAGGCGAGCTTGCGGCGGGTGGCGCCGGAGGTGCGGCCGACGCATATCGTGGTGACGAATTTGTTTCGGGATCAGCTCGACCGTTACGGCGAGCTAGATACGACTGCCGCGCTGATTGGCGAGGGGATTGCAGGTACCGATGCCCAAGTTTATTTGAACGCCGATGATCCGTTGGTGGCGAGCTTGGCCACGTATGCCCGCAGCCCTGAGCAGGTGCATTATTTTGGGATTGAGGGCATGCCGGTGAGTGCGGTGGGCGAGCATCAAACGGCTACGGATTCGGATCGGTGCCCGGTGTGCCACTCGCGGCTGGAATTTAGCCGGGTGTTTTATGGGCATGTGGGGCATTATCGCTGTCCCAAGGGAGATTTTGGGCGGCCGGCGCCGACGGTGGCGGTGACGAACGTGGAGGAAGCTGATCGTGACGGTAGTCGGTTTGTGGTGGCGGTGCGGGGTAAGCGGACGGAGCTGCGGTTTCCGCTGCCGGGAACGTACAATCTCTACAACGCGCTGGCGGCCGTGAGTTTGGGTGTGGGATATGGGGTGGAGATGCCGGTGATGCAGGCGGCGCTGGCGGCAACCCGCGCGGCGTTTGGCCGGGTGGAGCGGGTGGAGATCGATGGCCGGACGCTGTGTTTGCTGCTCATCAAGAACCCGGCGGGGTTTGCACAGGTGCTGCAAACGTTTGTGATTGGCCGCGAGGCGGTGCGGGTGTTGTTTGTGATCAACGATTTGGCGGCGGATGGCCGCGACGTATCGTGGCTGTGGGATGTGCCGATTGAGGCCCTGGGGGGCCACGATACACGAGCGTTTACGGCGGGGGTGCGCGGCGCCGACATGGCGGTGCGGCTGCATTACGCCGGGGTGGAGTCGCAGACGGCGGCGAGCGTGGGCGAGGGCATTGAGGCGCTCGTGGCGGCGACCCCGGCGGGTGAAACGGCGTACATCTTGCCTACGTATACGGCCATGCTTGAGGTGCGCAAGTTGCTGGCGCGGCGTACGCAGATGAAGGCGATGCCGCGATGAGAGGGCATATCACGATCGCGCATCTCTACCCGCGAGAGATGAATATTTATGGCGATATGGGCAATATTATTACGCTCGTGAAGCGGCTGGAGTGGCGGGGGTTTGGAGCGCGGGTGGTGCCGGTGGAAATTGGGGAAACGGTGGACTGGGGGGCTGTGGACTTGGTGTTTGGCGGCGGTGGCCAGGATTCGGGTCAGCTGGTGGTGGGCGCGGACCTCACGCGGCACGGCGAGGCGCTGCGGGAGATGGCGGCGGCTGGGGTGCCGATGTTGGTGATTTGTGGCTTGTACCAGCTGTTTGGGCGAGAATTTGTGACGCACGATGGGAGCCGGATTCCGGGAATCGGGGTGTTTGGCGCCACGACGCGGGCGGGTAACGTGCGGATGATTGGTAATGTGGTATCGCAGAGCGACTACGGGGTGCTGGTGGGGTTTGAGAATCATTCGGGAGCTACGAGGCTCGATAAGGGCCAGGCGCCGCTAGGGCGGATCGTGAAGGGCTATGGGAACGATGTGCGCAGTCGGCGCGAAGGGGCGATGACGCAGGCGGCTGTGGGCACGTATTTGCACGGGCCGGTGCTGCCGAAGAATCCGGGGCTGGCGGATCATTTGCTGCTGGAGGCGTTGCGGCGGCGGCATGGGGTGACGGAGCTGGAGCCGCTCGATGATCGTCTGGAGCACGTGGCGGCGGGGGTGGCCGCGGGACGGCCGCGGTAGGCTGTTGTCTCGAAGAACCTGCGTGGGTGTTGGCACTATTCCATTTTCTGGAATAGTGCAAAGGCAGGTAAATTTTTATGGCTTTATAAAGGGATAAATCATCGACCATTTTGGCACTATTCCGAGAAATGGAATAGTGGTTTGGCGGCTGTTGTCTCATTCTACTGGACGGGCGGGTCGGATTGTGGTTATGCTTGTAGGCACTATGATTCTCTTGCCCGACGAGGCGATTACTGAGGCGGAGCTCGAAGCTACCAAGGCGCCGGCCGGCTCGAAGCGGCGCCGGCGTCAGCGTGGATTTAGCCGATTTTTGCGCATTTTGGGCCCAGGGATCGTGACGGGAGCGGCCGACGACGACCCGTCGGGTTTGGCGACGTATTCGCAGGCGGGGGCGCAATTTGGCTTTGCGCTGCCTTGGACGATGCTGTTTACCTACCCGCTAATGACGGCGGTGCAAGAGGCTTGCATGCGGATCGGCGCGGTGACGGGCAAGGGCTTGGCGGCGGTGATTCGCGAGCATTACCCGGCATACGTGCTGTACCCGGTGGTGGGGCTGGTGGTGGTGGCCAATACGCTCAACATCGGCTCCGACATTGGCGCCATGGCGGCGAGTATGCAGCTGCTGGTGCCGCTGCCGTTTGCGCTGCTGGCGATGATTTTTGCGGTGGTGATGTTGGTGCTGGAAGTGCTGGTGGCGTACAAGACCTACGTGCGGATTTTGAAGTGGCTGGCCGTGGCGCTGTTTGCGTATCCGGTGACGGCGTTTTTGGTGAACGTGCCGTGGCAGGAAGTGCTGCGGGCAACGGTGACGCCGCGGATTGTGTGGAGCCCGGAGTACCTCTACATCGTGGTGGCGATTTTTGGCACGACGATTTCGCCGTATCTCTTCTTTTGGCAGACGAGCGAGGTGGTAGAGGACGAGATTGCGGCGCACCGGCTGGCGCAGCGTGGTGGGGTGCCCAAGCTGACGGCGCCGTACTTGCGGCGGCTGCGGATTGATACGGCGTTGGGGATGCTGTTTTCGAACGTGACGGCGTGGTTTGTGATTGTGGTGGGGGCGGTGGTGCTGGGGGCGCATGGGGTCACGAATATTGACTCGGCGGCCGATGCGGCCAAAGCATTGGAGCCGCTCGTGGACGGTTTCCCGAACGCGGGCTACATCGCGAAGGTGGTGTTTGCGGTGGGGGTGATTGGCATCGGGCTCATGAGTGTGCCGGTGCTGGCGGGATCGTCGTCGTATGCGCTGAGCGAGACATTCAATTGGAACGAAGGGTTGTTTCGGAAGTTTAAGCAGGCGCGGCAGTTTTATTTGGTGATTATTTTTGGGACGCTGGCGGGGTTGGTATTTAACTTCATTGGACTCGATCCGATCAAGGCGCTGATATTTACGGCGGTGTTTAATGGGTTGGCGGCGGTGCCCCTGATTTACCTGATTGCGCGGGTGTCGCGGCGGGCGGACGTGATGGGCGAGCATCGCAGCGGCTGGTTGTCGCTGGCGGGGCTGTGGATTTGTTTCGGAGTGATGGCGGCTGCGGCCGTGGCGTTGCTGGTCTCGATTGTTCGCGCTTGAACGAACTTGTTTTTGTTTATATCATGCGAGGCGCGTAAGCACTGAGTGCCTGCGGGCACCTGAGAGAAAAGGTAAGGTGTATGCGTCGAGTACATCGTCTGGGCGTGGTCGGGCTGTTGATCGTGGCGCTGGCTCCAGCTGCGGCGGCTTGCGGGTCGGGAATCAAGGTCCATGAGACCGGCACTGTGGTTCGGGCTGAGATGCGTGATCCCAAGGTGCACGACGGTGTGTGCCGATTTTGGCTCAAGCCGGATGGCCACGCCGAGCACTGGAGCGTCTATTACCCGGCCGGGAGTTTCTGTACTACACCGATGGACGGGTATGTCCTTTACGGCGTTGATACGCTGCAGCTGGATTACTCTTCCTGGGGTACATCGGTGAAGCGGGATGTAGTGGGGGGCTCGGACAGAGATCCGGTTTGTCGCGTCGAGACTACCTACCAGCAGCCGGGTGACGAGGGGGTCGTGTCCAAGTCCTACTTCGACCAGGCATTGTGCGACGGTCTGCCTGATCGCGAGCCCGTCGCGGGGCGGTTGATCAAAACGCTCCAGGCCGTAGCCACAACGCCTACTTCTACGTAGGCCCTTTTTGGGGCCATGGGGCTCGGTGCGCACTTGCGTGCCGGGCCCCTTCGAGCGTCTGGTGATATCGTTGAGCTAATTTGCTATACTATGTGGCAATACAGGGGTAACCGAGGCGGAAAGTGTTCAGGTATGGTCGAACAATTGTTTGGTTCGAAGACGCGTGTGAAGCTGCTCAGCCTGTTTTTTAATAATCCAGGTCGGCCGTTTTATGTGCGCGAAATTACGCGCAAAATCGATGAACAAATTAATTCCGTGCGGCGGGAGCTGGCGAATTTGTTGTCGGTGGGGTTGGTGTCTTCGGACGGCTCGAACAATCGGCTGTACTATGAAGTGAATCCGAAGTATGAATATTATGAGCAGCTGCGGAGTATCTTTACGAGTATGCCAGCCAAATCGAGCGACCCGGTGGTGAAGGAGACGCGCGAAGAAGACAAGATCATCAAGCGGTTGCGATCGACGGGGTCGATAAGCTTTGCGTTTCTGACGGGGTCGTTTGCGCGGGACAGCCGCACCAACGTGGACATTTTCGTGGTGGGGGATATCAACAAGGCGCGGTTGGCAAAAGTGGTGGCGGAGATGGAGAAAGAGATGGGCCGCGAGCTCAATTATTCGGCGCTCACACCCGACGAATACCAATACCGGTTGAGCCTCAATGACCGGTTTATCACGACGGTGCTTGAGGCGCGCAAAATTGTGATCATCGACGGCCAGGAAAAACCGTTGGCGCATAGCGACGTGACGTTTGGCGAGTATGTGCCGGTGGCGATTGTGACAGCGGCTACGCCGGGTCGCGGACGCGATATTATCAGGAATTAAGACGGGAGACGGATGATGGATATTACGTATCTGGGGGCAGGAAGTGTGAAGCTGTCGGGGCGCAACCTCAATGTGGTGAGCGACCCAGTGGGTTCGGCCAAGGCTGACGTGGTGGTGGTGACTGGGCCGGCCGAGGGCGGAACATGGCTCGAGGTCGCGGGGGCGATGGTGATCGACGGCCCCGGTGAGTACGAGGTGAAGGGGGCAATGATCACCGGCGCTCCGGCTCGGCTGCACATTGACGAAGACGGCCACCGCGGCACGGCTTTTAGCGTGCTGGTTGATGGGGTGAACGTGGTGGTGGTTGGTAATATCTCGGGCAAGCTCGACGAGGACCAGGTTGAGAATCTCGGCCAGGTGGACGTGCTGGTGGTGCCGGTGGGTGGGGGCGGCCTCACGCTCGACGCCGAGGGGGCGGCCGATGTGGTGGCGCAGCTCGAGCCTGGCTACGTGGTGCCGGTGCATTATGATGACGGAATTACAACATATCCCGTCCCGCAGGCGGGGCTGGAGAAGTTTTTGAAGGAAATGGGGGCTAACCCCGAGCCGGAGAGCAAGCTGCGCGTGAATGCCAAGGAGGCGCCGGCCGAAACGCAGGTGGTGGTGCTGACGCGGGTTGGCTCCTGACGAGCATCATCGAGTAACGAAAAAACCGCCTTGTGAGGCGGTTTTTTTTAGGGACGAAAAAGTTAGGCGGCGGCGGGAACGGCTTTGGCGGCTTCGATCTTGGCTAGCTTGGCAACTTCTTCCCGCTCCCATTTCTTGAGGGTGCGGATAGTGGACGTGGCCAACTTCAGCCGAACCTTTTGGCCGCCGATGGTAATCGTCTTGGGTTGGAGATTGGGCTTCCAGACCTTGCGGGTCTTCTTTTGGGAAAACGGCACGTTATTGCCGAACTGCTTGCCCTTGCCCGTGATGTCGCATGCGTAAGACATGACAAATCCTTAAAACAACTCGGTAAGTGTAGCTAATTTCATCTGGTAAGTCAATGATTTGGCACTGCATATAGTACAATTGCGTGTATGCATGATCCGATTCAAATTTTGGCCCAGGTGGTGGCGTTGGTACTGGCGCTCACGCTGCACGAATTTGCGCATGCGCTCATGGGGCACTATCTGGGCGATACGACAGCTAAAGATAAGGGCCGGCTGACGCTCAATCCGCTCGCGCACATCGATCCGTTTGCCACATTGGCGCTGCCATTGTTTTTGATTGTGGTGGGTTCGCCGGTGGTGTTTGGGGCGGCCAAGCCGGTGCCGTTTAACCCGTGGGCGGTGCGCTGGGGGCGGTGGGGTGCGGCGTTGGTGGCTTTGGCCGGGCCGTTTACCAACCTGTTGTTGGCGTGCTTTTTTGCCCTGTGTGCGCAACTATTGCCGTTTAGCTCGGTGGGCGCCACCTTTTTCGCGGCACTCATTATCGTGAACGTAGGGTTGTTTGTGTTTAACATGATTCCGTTTCCGCCGCTGGATGGTTCGCGGCTGCTGTATGCGGTGGCGCCGCCGGGCTTGCGCGAGGTGATGGACCGGATAGAGCAGTCCGGGTTTGTGGTGCTGCTGGCGGTGATGTTGCTCGGGTATCAATTTATCGCGCCGTGGGTGGCGCAGGCGACGATCGCGATTGTGCGGCTGCTGGTGCCGGCAAGTAGCGTGCTCTAAAACGGCGGGAGGCCCTCGGACGCGGTGTCCGGGGGCCTCTGCCTGAAGCTAGTGAGCGCGCGTAATGGGTTCGTGGAGCTGCCGGTGTATTCTGACATCCGGGTGATCAGTCTTGAATTGTTCCAGGAGGATGTCGGCGTATTGCTGATCGGCACGGTCGGTGGATACCAAGACCACGATGTCGTAGCGATTGGGGTGGGGGAGGAGCCGCACCTCTTGCTCGGGTATAGCCCCCTCAAAACAAAACCTGCATTTATTTCGAGATTTTGTTACGCTTAATTGCAAATGCGTAAAACAAATATCACCAACGAAGAAAAGATTCTTTTAAAGGAATATGCCAAAACCTCCCC